>Ga0078972_1006390_pt1 | contig 28070 bp, 28 predicted proteins | sample YelNatPaOPGAMG01_FD_67568 | JGI IMG/M metagenome (GOLD analysis project Ga0078972, IMG submission 67568) | Hot spring thermophilic microbial communities from Obsidian Pool, Yellowstone National Park, USA - OP-RAMG-01 (SPADES assembly) (version 2) | ecosystem: Environmental > Aquatic > Thermal...
TCCCAGGGACCTGATCGGAGGGGGGACGGGCGCGCCCGGCGCCCGCCGCCCCGGGCAGCCCCGATGAACCCTCCCCCGCCGGGGACACCACTCGTGGCCCTCGTCGAGGACCATGCCCTGCTGTCCGCCGCGCTGTCGGCGGCGCTGACCGCCGAGGGCTTCCGGGTGGCGATCCCCGCGCACACCTCCCTCGACGCCGTCCTCGACGAGCTCCTCCGGCAGGGCCCGCTCGTCGCCCTGCTCGACCTGGACCTCGGGCCGCTCGGCAACGGTGTCGACCTGGTGGCGCCGCTGGCGGAGGCGCTAGCCGCCACGCGCATCTCTCGACCATCGTTCCCGGTGGCGGGTAGCGCTGCGCACGACTGGCTTGTGAGTCCAGATGATGTGCGCGAGGACCTGGCTCGCCAGATCGTCGCCCCTCTCCGTTGGCCGGCCATGGTTACGCGCTTGGCCAACCGCGGCGCCGAAGTGCTGCTTGAGCTCTCGCCGAAGCCAGTCCTCGCCGGCCTCTGCCGCCGTTTGACAGGGCTCCCGCCGGTTCGCTCCATAAGTAAGGCAGAGGATATCTCAGCTCTCGAACAGGCCTGATTAATCTGAGTACACCATCCTGCAGGCACGGTCCTTTTTCGGAGGTCAGCCCTATGTCATTCGAAGGCAGAGTCGCTCTCGTCACCGGAGGCTCGCGCGGTATCGGCCGTCAGGTGGCGCTCACGCTCGCTGAGCAGGGCGCTGACGTCGTCGTGAATTACCGCGGTAACCAGGCGGCGGCCGACGAGGTGTGCGCCCAGATCTCTTCCCTCGGCCGCCGCGCTCTCGCTCTACAGGCGGATGTCGCTGATTTCGCGGCCGCCACAGCCATGGTCGAAAGCGCTCTGGCCGAAATGGGGCGAGTTGACATACTGGTGAACAACGCCGGCCTCACGCGCGATAACCTGGCCATGCGCATGACCGAGAGCGAATGGGACACAGTTGTAGACACGGTCCTCAAAGGCGCCTTTGCCTGCTCAAAGGCCGTTTTGCGCCCTATGATGCGCCAGCGTTTCGGGCGGATAATCAACATGGGCTCCGTATCCGGCATCGGCGGTAACATCGGCCAGGCCAACTACAGCGCCGCGAAGGCTGGCCTCATCGGACTTACGAAGACGCTCGCCCGCGAGATGGGCTCGCGCAACATCACCGTCAACCTCATCGCCCCTGGCTTCATCCAGACCGACCTGACCGCTTCGCTGCCGGCGGCGATGATCGAGGAGGTGGTCAAGCGCACCCCTCTGGGCCGGCTGGGAACATGCGCTGATGTCGCCGCCGCCGTCTCCTTTCTCGCCTCAGATGCCGCTTCCTTCATAACCGGCCAGGTCCTGAGTGTTGACGGGGGTCTCCTCTTGCAGTAGTATTGGCAAGTGAGGAGGGGTATAGCTTGTCTTTCGATGCAGACCGTGCGAGCGAACGCCGGTTACCTGCCGAGCCCGGACATGACACTCTCACCTCAGGCACTGCCGATGGCAGGACCAAGACTCATGGGGCTGATCGCATAATTGTGCACCCGCGCGTCCTGGCAACCATAGCAGCCCTGGCGGCGCTTTCGGTGCCGGGGGTCGCAAGGCTGTGCTCGCATCGGCTTCGCTTGCTTGCCTACTGGCTTGGCCTGCATCGTGTGCCGGGGGTGCAGCTACAACTCTCCGACGGAGCAGTCTCGCTTGACCTCCACCTGGTAGTGAACACTGGTTTCAGCCTGCTCGAAGTGAGCCGCCAGGTGCAGGCCGCTGTTGAGCGCGCTGTCAGCCAGATGACTGACACCGAGGTGCGGCAGGTCAACATCTATGTAGATGGCGTGCGCGCTGCGACGTACGCCTGATGCGGCCCAGCGCCTGTTCATGATCCAGCCTCGAAGGAAAGCCCGCAGGTTCGCTTTGGAAGTCCTTTACGAAGCAGAGGTGGCGGGGCACGACCCGGCTCAGGTGCTACAGCGGCGGGTTGCCGAGAATGATGGTTTGCCCGAGGCGTTGGAGTTTGCTCGTCAGCTTGTGCGCGGGGTCGCCGAGCATCGTGAGGCGATAGATCAAGTGATCGCTCGCCACGCGCCAGGCTGGCCGCTCGATCAGGTCGCGCCTATAGACATCTCGGTGCTCCGCCTCGGCACCTACGAGCTCCTGTTCGGCGATACGCCCGAGAAAGTGGCGATCAACGAGGCGGTTGAGCTCGGCAAGCGCTACGGTAGCGACAGCACGCCCCGCTTCGTGAACGGTGCTCTCGGGGCGATCGCGCGCGAGCGCCCTAGACGTGTACAGCCTGAGGAGTCTGGTTGATCATATGAACCTGTTCAACATCGGGCCGGGCGAGTTCTTCCTGATACTGATCATCGCCTTGCTCGTGTTCGGGCCCCAGAGGTTGCCGGAGGTGGGGCGTAAACTGGGCAAGGCTCTGCGTGACCTCAAGTCATTCGTAAGCAACATTGACCCCGAGCTCATCGCCGAGTTTCGCGAGATCACGGCCGACCTGGATACGGTGCGAGCCGAAGTCGCGAGCCTTCGCGACGACATGGTGGGCATCCAGAGGGACATCACTGAAGCCACGCAAGGCGCCGTGGGCGATATCCACGAAGCTCTCAAGGAGATGCAAGAGAGCAGCGACCCGGCAGTGCTCCTGGACCCCAACAGCCCCTTGCCGGGGGCCTCGCCGGCGAGCAGAGAAGCCGCTGCGCCTGTCGCCACACCGGCTCCCCAAGGGTCGTCGCCTCTGCCGGCCGCTGCACCTGCCTCGGCCAGTTTCGTGCTGAGTTCAGCGCGCGCCGGTGGGGTGGATCTCACCGATGAGATAATCGGCACCCTGCTGGATGGCTCCGGCGATGGCCAGGGCCCATACGCCGACGAGATCCTGGGCAGCAGGCTGTTCCTCGTGACGCCGCGCAGAGCGCGGTCCGCTTCGGCAAACGGCCATAAGGCGCCGCTGTCCGTTGCCGAACGTGGTGCTTTCTTCCGCCCCGCAGCCCGGCCTGCCACCACCTTGCGTCCGGCGGTTCGCCCGAGGCCGGTGGTGCCCAGCCGCCAGGCCGCCCGCGCCCTGCCTTCGCCCAGGAGAATGAGAGTTGGCTGAGACTGTAGATCAGCGTCCCACCGCGGTGGTGCCTCTGCCGCAAGCGGACCCAGGCCAGAAGAAGGAAAAGCAGCCGTTGCCCGACGAGGGCCAAGAGATGACCCTCATGGAGCACCTCATCGAGCTCAGAGACCGCATCATGCGCATGGTCCTGGGCCTGGCGGTGGGCACCGTCATTGGTTTCATCTTCTCCAAGCGGGTGTTCATGATCCTGATCACTCCGCTCGGCCACAGGGCGACTGTGATCGCCCTTTCCCCCACCGAAAGCATCCTCATGTACTTCAAGGTAGCGCTGATAGTGGGCGTCGTTATCGCCATGCCTCTGATCATCTATGAGCTCGTCCAGTTCGTCCTGCCCGGCCTCTATGAGAACGAGCGCCGTTATGTCTACTATTTGGTGCCCTCGGCGACTGTCGCTTTTGCTGCCGGCGCCACTTTCGCTGCGCTCGTAGCCGTGCCGGCGGCTGTGAAGTACCTCAGTGGTTTCATGGCGGACGTCGTCACTCCCAGCTACCAGATCGAACGTTATCTCGACTTCGTCACCGGGCTCATGTTCTGGATTGGCGTCACCTTCGAGACGCCGCTCATCATCTTCTTTCTCAGCCGTCTGCACATCGTCAACTACAAGAAGCTGGCAGCCACGCGAAAGTACGCCATAGTCGGCGCCGCTCTCGTTGCCGCCGTGATCACGCCAACGCCCGACCCGTTCAATATGATGCTGGTCATGCTGCCGCTGGTGCTGTTGTACGAGATCGGCATCCAGCTTTCACGCGTCGGCTGAGTCGCCCCACTCTCTGGTCGGGGGCCGCCAGCCCAGAAAGCCACTTGGAGCGTACGTTCATGCCATCGAGGAAAGTCGTCATTCTGGGAGCAGCCGGCCGGGATTTCCACAACTTCAACGTCGCCTTTCGCGATGACCCCTCGGTCGAGGTAGCAGCCTTTACGGCCACTCAGATACCGAACATCAGTGGGCGCCGCTACCCGCCGGAACTAGCCGGCCCACTTTATCCGCAGGGCATTCCCATCTACGCTGAGGAAGACCTGGACACGGTGATCAAGGAGACGGGCGCACAAGAAGCCATCTTTGCTTACAGCGACGTCTCCCATGAGCAGGTCATGCATGTCGCCAGCCGCTGCCTGGCGGCTGGCATTGACTTCCGCCTGATGGGCATGAACTCCACAGCACTCCGATCCTCCAAGCTTGTCGTCTCCGTTTGTGCCGCACGCACCGGTTCGGGCAAGAGCCAGACGACTCGGCGTGTCTGCGACATTCTCGCTGCCTGGGGCCGCCGCATCGCCGTCGTCCGTCACCCGATGCCTTACGGTGACCTCCGGCGCCAGGCGGTCCAGCGATTCTCCAACCTCGACGATCTGGACAAGCACGAGACCACGATAGAAGAGCGCGAGGAGTACGAGCCACATATCGAGCGTGGCCACACCGTCTACGCCGGCGTGGATTACGGCGCCATCCTTAGGGAGGCAGAGGCCGAAGCCGACGTGATCGTCTGGGACGGCGGCAACAACGACTTGCCGTTCTACTGGCCTGACCTGCACATCGTCGTCCTGGACCCGCTTCGGCCGGGCCACGAACTCCGCTTCCACCCGGGTGAAACCAACCTGCGCATGGCCGATTGCGTCGTGATCAACAAGGTAGATTCAGCGCGCCGCGAGGACATTGACTGCGTACGGGACAACATCGCCGCCGTTAACCCGAGAGCGCAGGTCATTGAGGCCGCTTCGCCGATCGCGGTAGATAGCCCCGCTGCCATTCGTGGCAAGCGGGTGCTCGTGATCGAGGACGGGCCGACGCTTACGCATGGCGGCATGACCTACGGTGCCGGCAGAGTGGCGGCGCGCCGGTTCGGCGCCGGCGAGATCGTGGACCCACGGCCCTATGCCGTTGGCAGCATAAGCGACACCTATCGCCGCTATCCCAACTTGGGCGCAACATTGCCAGCGATGGGTTACGGACCGGGGCAGATCAAGGAACTGGAAGAGACGATCGAGCGCATCAATTGCGACCTGATCATCGCTGCCACCCCGATTGACCTGCGACGGGTTCTGCACACCGACAAGCCGATCCAGCGAGTGCGCTACGAGCTGCAGGAGATCGGCCAGCCGACCCTGGCCGACGTGCTGGCTCCCCTGGCGCGCATTCGCCGGCGCCGCGAAAAGGACCCGGCCCTGGAGTGATCCGGCCGGCGCGTCGCGAGTGGAGGTATCCCCATGAGTGAGCATAGCCCGCTGGTGGAATTGGCCAGGCAAACAATAGAAAGCTACGTGAGGTTCCGGCGCACCCCCGAGCCACCGCGGGAGCTGCCCCCCGAGATGCAGCAGCGCGCCGGCGTGTTCGTCTCCATCCATAAGAAAAATGGCGAGTTGCGCGGCTGCATTGGCACCTTCCAGCCGACCACCGCCAATGTGGCCGAAGAGATCATCCAGAACGCCGTCAGCGCCGCCACCAATGACCCGCGCTTCGACGAGATCCGAGAGGACGAACTAGATGACCTTGAGATCTCGGTTGACGTTCTCTCCCCGCCGGAACCGGTTGACTCCCTGAAGGAGCTTGACCCGAAGCGATACGGCGTGATTGTACAGAGTGGCTGGCGACGCGGACTGCTCCTTCCCGACCTCGAGGGTGTGGACACCGTCCAACAGCAGGTAGAAATCGCGATGCGCAAAGCCGGCATCCGGCCGGGCGAGCCGATCACGCTCTATCGCTTTGAGGTCAAACGCTACCACTAGGCTCCGCCTGCGGCACCGCCACGCGCAGCAGGTGTTCGTCCAGCAGGCCGAGATAGGGCAGGTTGCGGAAGTGCTCGCGATAGTCGAGCCCGTAACCGACGACGAATCCCCCTTCGAGCGTGAAGCCACGGTAGGCAATGGGCAGCTCGATGAGCCGGCGCCTGGGCACGTCAAACAGAGTGCAGACTTTGAGGCTGGCCGGATTGCGGGCTGACAGTGTGCGCAAGATGTAATGTAGCGTCATTCCCGTGTCTATGATGTCCTCAACGAAGAGGACATGCCGACCGGTGATGCTGACGTCCAGGTCCTTGACGATGCGCACCACGCCTTTCGTCTTGGCCGTTGGGCCATAGCGCGAGATCGCCATGAAGTCTATCACCAACGGGATGGGCGTCGCTCGCACCAGGTCAGCCATGAAGATGAAGGTGCCCTTGAGGATGCCGACTAGCACCGGCTCCAGGTTGGCGTAGTCCCGAGCGATCGCCGCGCCCAACTCGGTCACCCTCTGAGCAATCGCCTCCTGGCTGAGGACGACGCGACTGACACCGTCAGCCAAAGCCATGGCTACTCCTCAAGCGCCTGAGGCACGGCAGGCTCATCCGGCCGGCTGGCCCCCTCGCTCTCGGCCCAGCCGTATTTCGCCGCCAAGGCCTGGAAATCGCCCCGGAAAAGCAGTTTGATATTCACCTCAGGGTAGAGTTGTTTCATCAAGCGCAATTTGCGGTTCTTGCGCGTGGCCAGGCTCTGCTTCATGACCGTGATCTCGATGTAGAGGTCCTCGTCGGGAAGGTAGAAGTCGGGCGTGAAGGCCTCGATCACCTTGCCCTGCCCGTCCCACTTCAGTGGGAAAGAGCGTGGTTCGTACTCATAGGGGATACGATAATACTCGAGCAAGCGGGCGAATTCCGCTTCGCTGCGGTTGACGAAACGGCGACGCGGCTCACCCGCCGGTGTCTGTTCGCCTGCCAAGCCATCTCCTCCTCGACGTCCAATCTTACAATCGGACCGGCACGCGTGCCAGCCCACAATAGCGATCGCCCGAACTCCGCCCAGGAAGCAACGGCCCCCCTATATCGGACCAGCTGCCTCATGGCGCGAGGGTGAGACAGCGGCGCCTGGCGTTTCCAGCGTTGGTCAGCGGCTGGTCGTGCTGCTGCCGGCCTACCTCGATGCCTTGGGCGGTTTGGCGATCCAGCGCCACCACGCCTACAATGCCGGGGTGGCGGATGGCGAGTCTGCTGACGTCGGTGCCCCGTCGTGGTGCCCATTCGCCGGGAAACGCTATTCATGGGAGCGCTTGGACAATGGCTGAAGCACAACTTGGCGTGATCGGCGGCAGCGGGCTTTACAGCATTGAGGGGCTGCAGAATGTGACCGAGGTAAAGCTGGATACGCCTTTCGGCAGCCCGTCCGATAGCATCACTCTCGGCTCGATCGGATCCACACGGGTGGCCTTCCTGCCGCGCCACGGCAGAGGTCACTTCATAGCGCCCTCTGAGCTCAACTCGCGGGCCAACATCTGGGCAATGAAAATGCTTGGCGTGACTCACATCATCTCAGTCAGCGCCTGCGGCTCCTTGCGCGAGGAGATGCACCCAAGGGACGTGGTCGTACCCGACCAGCTGATTGACTTCACCCGATCCGGGCGCAGGAATACTTTCTTCGGGGACGGCATCGTGGCGCACATCGGCTTCGCTGAGCCCTTCTGCAGCGAGTTCAGCCAGGTACTGGCGCAGGCTGTGCTGGAAGCCGGCGGTTCGGTGCACACCGGTGGGACGTTCATAACTATCGAAGGCCCGCGCTTCAGCACCAAAGCGGAGTCAGCGATGTTCCGTGGTTGGGGCGCAGACATCATCGGCATGACCGCTTGCCCGGAGGCACAGCTGGCACGTGAGGCTGAGATATGCTATGCCGTCATGGCACATGTCACGGATTACGATGTCTGGCGCGACGTCGGCGAACCGGTGAGCCTTGAGGCCGTCCTCGCCAACCTCCAGGCCAACACGGACCTGGCTAAGCGCGCCATCACCAAAGTGGCAGGTCGCTTCCCTTTGCAGCGTACCTGTGGCTGCAAGGATGCCCTGCGCAATGCGATCGTCACCGACCCGCGTCACATCCCGGTGACGAGAAGGCATGAACTATCGCTGCTTCTAGACCGGTACTTACCTCGTTCCTGAGGTTGACGGCTGCAAGTGCCGGCCGTGTCTCTGCTGGCGCGGGGCTCCTTGCCCTGGAGTTCGCCGCTTCGGCCGCCGTCAGCTTCAGCCTATTGCGAAGGGGCGTCATCGCTGTAGACCTGGCCCTGCTCCTGGTGTGTGTCCCTCTCGTGGGAATGACTGCAGCCGCAGTGCGGCACACCTGGCAGGATGTTACCTTGCCGGCCGGCCTTGGCCTGAACCTGATTGGGCTGCACGTGCTGTCTGTCGTGGCACCGAGTTTCGCCAGGCTGCAGTGCGCCTGGTCCTTCCTGGCTCTGGCGACATATGCCGTTGTCACCGCCCTCCCTCAGGTGTCCACCTGGCCACGGCGCTGGCCCTTCCTCAGCTTCGCTCTTGCGATGGTTCTGTTCCTGCTCACATTCGTGGTCGGCACGAACCCGGAAGGGGTCGGGCCCAAGCAGTGGCTGGCCGTTGGCTCGTTCTATTTCCAGCCGGCGGAACTGCTAAAACTGGCGCTGGCACTGCTACTGGCCTGGCAACTCGGTCAGAGCGCCGACGATGAGCGGTTGATTGGCTGGTGGCTGCTGGCCCCGGCAGCCGCCGTGTTGGCGATGGTAGCACAGAGTGACCTGGGCTCGGCCGCGATCGCTGCCGCTGTCAGCGGCACGATATTGCTCGCGGCGCGCGGCAACCGCCGCCGCCTCATGGTTGGCTTGCTGGTTGCGGCAGTGGTAGCCGCTGGCACTTTTGCTCTGGTGCCAAGGGCACGGCTCCGGCTCGAAGACTGGCTCCATCCGTTTCGCGATCCACTCGGCAAGTCGTACCAGATCGTCCAGTCCCTGCGAGCCATTGCCGCCGGCGGTCTGTGGGGCAAGGGCCTGGCGGCCAGCGATACCTTGCATGTACCGGCCTCACATACCGACCTAATCCTCTCTGCCGTCGGGGAGCGGCTTGGGCTGGCCGGCACCCTGCTCGTGTTCGCCCTCTTCGGCCTTCTCCTGTGGCGCATCGCGCGCAGTGCAGCGCGCTGCACGAGGCGTTTCGAGTCTCTGGCTCATCTCGGCATATCGTCCCTATTGATCGGCCAGGCTGTCATTATCAGCGCCGGCACCCTGTCCCTCTTGCCACTCACCGGGGTGACGCTGCCTTTCGTAAGCTACGGCGGCTCGTCCCTGCTCACGTCCTACCTCGCGATAGGCCTGCTGGCGTGCCTGGGCCCAAGGTGCGAGACAACCGATCCGGCTTCGCCGGTTCGGCGCTGGGGGCGCCCGGTCTATGCCGGTCTGGCAACGGCGCTGGCGGTCGTCGCTGCCAGTTTTGCCCTTTGGGCCCTCCTCGGCTCGGCTGTCCTCACCCGCTCCCTCCCAAGCGCTTGAGCCCTCTTCCCGGTGTCTGCGAGCCATGGCAGCTGTTTCGTCCGCTGTCTCCTGCGGCCAAGCGAGCGCAGTCAGTCAGCAGAAGAGTGGCACCGGCGCCAATGCGGTCGCCAATGGCTCAACTCGAGAAAGGCCCGGCCCTTTCGCTTGGTCCCGGGCTCTATTGGTGCGGCAAGCACCTGCCCGCTGTTTTGGCTTTGTGGCAACCGGCGTGCTAAGCTGGCGCCGTTGCACCCGGGGCACAAGGGGGACAAGGTATGCCTGAGGGAGAAGGGCCTGATCGCGGCCGTGCCCGGCTGCTGATAGTGAACGTCGTGGCTATGGCGGCCGGGCTCGTGTTCCTCATCGCCGCCTGCGTCCTTCTCGGCTGGCATTACGCCGTCGGTCCTCTGCCCAAGTGGGTCGGGGTACTGGTCGCCGCCCTTGGCTTCATCTCAGCCACGGCGATAGTCAGTGCGACCGCTATGTACTATTGGCGAGCAAGGAACGATCGCCGGCGCAGCTAGGCAGGAAAAGGCCTCGCTCCCGGGGTTGGTTGCAGTCAGCCAGTCGGCACCTGTGCGCCCTGGCGCCTTGAAGGCCCAGCGGCATAGGGCCACGGAAAAAGGAGGGCCGCAGGCGGACGAAGGAGGGAGCCCGCCTGCGGCTGGTAGGAAGGTAAAGGAGGCTACCGAGTGGCTGTCGGTAGTGGAAGGTTCACTCTGGTGTTCTGAATTCCACTAGCATCGCCGGCCAGTGGACATCAAAAAACCTCTCAGAACGCATCACTCCTAAACTACCGTGATTGCGCCTGCGAGGTTAGCTGACGGGTTAGGACAGTGCCCCTGCCTCGACGAGCGAGGCATTCACCCCTAGCGGCGGTTCCCCCGTTCCGCTCAACGGCGGATTCGGCGTCGCATATTCAACTGCGGCAGATACTACAATGACCAGTGGCTTCCTGTCAAATCCGCCCCGCGCCAGTGAAAGTGCTCTGTATTGCCTGCTGCACCGAGCCAATAGAGGTCTGGCTCGCTGTTTCAGGCCCAGGTCTTGCCTACGGGTGCTGCCCGACAGATCGGCAGTTGCCGTCTCTCAGGACGTATGTTAAGCTGCGTGTGTGAATGAAACGCATAGGCGATGAGGCTCGCCATCGGGCCAGTTGCCCGTAACTATCGTGAGATTGATGGCCTCTACCGGAGGAGTGCGTCGGTAGAGGCCTTTTGTGTACACAGAGGTGCCCAGTGCGACAGATTGAGGACGTTCAAGCGGCCGCTGCCCTGCTGAGGGCGAATGTGGCCCGTGTCATTGTCGGCAAAGACGACGTCGTGGATCAGCTTGTCATCGCTTTGCTATGCGAGGGCCACGTGCTGCTCGAGGACGTGCCCGGCACAGGCAAGACGACGCTCGCCCGCGCTTTGGCGGCCAGCCTTGGCTGCTCCTTCCAGCGTATCCAGTTCACGCCTGACCTTCTCCCAGGGGACATCACCGGTTCGAGCATATTCGACCAGCGCTCCGGCCAGTTCGAGTTCAGACCAGGACCAGTGATGTCCCAGATCGTGCTGGCCGACGAGGTCAACCGTGCCGGACCGCGCACACAGAGCGCCCTCCTCGAAGTCATGCAGGAACGACAGGTCACGGTGGACGGAGTCACCAGGCCAGTGCCACGTCCTTTCCTGGTGCTCGCCACGCAGAACCCGATCGAACTGGAGGGTACCTTCCCCTTGCCCGAGGCTCAGGTTGACCGTTTCCTGTTGCGCTTGCAGATCGGCTACCCCGCTTTCGAGGACGAGCGCGCCATCATGAGGCGCTTCCGTCTCTCGGACCCCTTGCAGGAGCTGCAGCCAGTGCTGGCTGGAGATGAGATACTGGAACTCGCTCAGGTGTGCCGCACGGTGTACCTGCACCCATCGCTCGAGGACTACATCCTGCAGCTTGTAAGGGCTACCCGGGAGAGCGAGGCCCTGGCCCTGGGAGCCAGCCCGCGAGGTACGTTGGCCCTCATGCGCGCCTCTCAAGCGAGAGCAGCGATGCTCGGCCGCAGCTATGTACTCCCGGGCGACATTCAGGCTCTCGCCAAGCCAGTTCTCGCTCACCGGTTGCTCGCCAGCGCTCGTACACGTCTGCGTGGCCGGCAGGCAGAGGAGATCGTCTCCGATCTGGTGGCCCGCCTGCCGGTGCCCGTCGAGGAAAGTTGGCCGGAACTGTCGGTGCCATGACCGGAACACTCTGGTGGTGGCTGCTGGCCGGCTTGTTCGTGGTCAGTGCCCTTCGCCATAGTACCAGCCTTTTCCTCCTGGCCCTCTTGCTCTCGGCCGCCAGCCTGGCCTCTCTCCTCTGGTCGCGCTATGCCTTGGCACAGGTGCAATTCCGGCGCCATCTCGGCCAGGACCGGCTCGCTTTCGCCGAGGAAACTGACCTGGTAGTGGACATCTACAACGCCAAACCGCTTCCAGTGCCGTGGCTGCTGGCCTCAGATGAGTACCCGGAGGGATTGACTCTGCTGACGGGCAAGCTCGGCATGAGCAGCGAGACAGCTTTCCGGCGTGCCTTGATCAACCTTGTCTCGCTACGATGGTACGAACGGGTCCGCCGCACCTATCGCGTGCGAGGGGACAAACGAGGCGTGTACCAGTTCGGACCGGCCGAGCTCGAAGCAGGGGACATCTTCGGCTTGCGCCGCCAGCGCAAAACCGTAGCGACAACCGATACGCTGCTGGTCTACCCTAAAATCGTCCCCATCGAGGAATTGAACTTGCCAGCCGCCCGCCCCGTGGGCGAGTTGGCGACGAAGACCCGCCTCATCGAAGACCCCTTGCGTTACCTGGCCGTCCGCCCCTACAGACCGGGCGACAGCCTGCGTCACATCCATTGGCGGGCGACGGCCCGCTCCCAGAAGGCCTGGCCCGCCGAACTCTACACACGCAGTTTCGAGGCCAGTTCGAGTCAGGTGCTCGAGCTCTTGGTTGACGTGCAGACTGCCGACAATCCCTATTCCATCGTGCCCGCCTATCTGGAATTCATAATCAGCGCCGCCGCCTCTATTGCCGTGGCGGCGCTTCAGGATGGCTACGCCGTGGGCCTGTTGGCCAATGCGGGCGCCAGCTCCAATGCCTCCGGTGGCGGCCGCTATGGCCCCACGGTGGTGCCTGCAGGGCGCAGCCCGGCACAGGCAGTCACGCTGCTCGAAGCCCTGGCGGATCTATCCAACTTCCGGCTGCTCCCTGCCGCACAGTTGCTCGAACGCACGGGCGCCCATAGCACTGGTCACGACGGCCTGCCGTTAGGTGCCACTTTGCTTGCCCTGACGGCGCAACCGGCGAATTCCGAGGGCTTCGCGCAACTGCAGGAAGCACTGCTCAGCCTTCAGGACCAGGGTCACCCCGTGGCTCTCCTCGCCGCTGGCGACGAGGCACCGACCGCCAGCGATCAGATACCTACTTACTACCTTGGGGGCGAAGATGCCTGGCAGAAACTGGCCGGGCTGGAACTGGCTTGACAACCTAGCTCTCCCCCTCGCCTCGGCGATGATGCTTACGGCCTGGGTGGTACCGGTGGTCAACGCGGTGCTGGCCATCGTCCTGGTCCACCCGACGGGGCTGACCCTGCCAGCATGGCTGCCGCTTCTGCTGCTACTGGGTGGTTCGCGTCTGGGCCGCTTCGTGGCCGCCTCTCGCCGTTGGCGTTGGGCAGCGGGCGTTGGTGGATTGCTGGTTGCGGTGGCGACGCCAGCAGTCTCCCTGCCGGGCGCCACCCCACAGGTTTTGTACCGCCAGGCGTTCGACTGGAGCACTGGCCTACCGGCGGTGTGGCTCCTCTTCGCCACGGGCCTCGGGCTCTGGCTGAGGGCCGTGAGCATTGACTGGGCGGAGGCGGCGACCCTGCGTAAGGGCTTCCTCACGGGCCTGATCGCTCTAGCGCTACTCGCTGCTGCTTTCCCAGGCAGCCTGGCTGGGTGGCCGTTACTCTTCGCCCTGTCCAGCCTGTCTGGCTTCGCCCTTGCCTCCTTCTTGGATACACGCCAGGAAAGTCAGCGCCTCACAGGCATGGCCCAGGCGCCCAGCCGATACTGGCTGACGATCACGGCTGCCTCTGTGCTCATACTGCTCGTCGCCGCCTGGGCTACCAGCCTGGTGCTCGGCCCCAGTCATGTGCGTTGGCTACTGCAAGGCTTGACCTGGTTGCTGCGCCTGCTCGTGACGCTACTCTACTACCCTGTGCTGGCCATCGCCTATGTGGTGTTCGCCGTTTTCGGGCCATTGGTCAACTGGCTTCACGGCCTACCTGCGGACCAGGTGCGCCCGCAGACGGAAGCGCCGGACCTCGCGAAGCAGCTTCAGGAGCTGCCATCGAAAACGCAGAGCATCGGCCTGGCTGGACCATGGCTTCAGGCAGGGCTGATTCTAGCAACTTTGATCCTGGCGGCGCTGATCAGCATCGCCCTGGCACGTCGCTGGTATGTGCGCACGGCCGACGGCGTCTATGAAGATCGCCGCCTGGAATGGTCCTGGGAACTGATGCGCGGACAGTTGCGGCAATGGCTGGCGGCGAGGTCGCGGCGCCGGCGCCGAGAGCGTTTCCTGCCTCTGGATGAGGACGATCGCGAGCGTATTCAGGTGCGCCTGGCCTATCGTCACCTGCTTGAGCGGGCGGCCGAGGCGGGGGCGCCGCGCCAGCCAGGGCAGACGCCTGAGGCTTATCAGGTAGCTCTATCCGCGCGCTGGCCGGCGGCGACCGAGCCTTTGGCCGTTCTCACCCAGGCCTACGTGCAGGCGAGGTATTCGCCTGGGAAACTGGATAGTGCCTTGGTGGCCGAAGCCGTCGCCGCGGCCGGTGAGTTGCAGGAACGATTGGCCCAGGCTCCGGCGGACGACACTTCTGCAGCCACTTCCGCTGCAGCGCCTGAAGTCGCCTAGCGCGCCTGCCCGCAGTCTCACTTCGGGGTTCCTCGTGGGTGGGCGCTCAGTCGCGAAGTCAACACCAGAACATGGCCCTGCGGGCATGGGTTGCCATCGCATCAGGCTAGCAGCGCCGCCCAGCCCGTGATTTGGCAGGCACGCCGCAGACCGTCTTACCAGTGACCAGCTGGCAACTTACCTGCCACCTGCTCGGATAGGCCTCACGCCGTTACCCCAGCAGATGTCATGCGTCGGGCTTGGCGAACTCAGACGGGCTCGAGAATACGATGCAGCGCTTCCCCCGCGCATAACCAATGAGCGTCAGGCCATAGCGCTTCGCTAGCTCGACCGCCAGATCCGTAGGCGTCGTGCGCGATATGACCGCCGACACCTGCATGCGTACGGCCTTGTAGAGCATCTCGGAAGAAACGCGCCCGCTGGTCAAGAGCACAAGCCCCTTCGTATCCAGGCCGGTGAGCAGGCTGTGGCCCATAAGTTTGTCGAGCGTGTTATGGCGCCCGATATCCTCGTAGAGAGCAAGCAACTTCCGGCCGTCGCTGAGAGCGGAGGCGTGCGTGCCGCCTGCTGCACGATGAACGACGGCCCCTTCTTGCAACTGGCGCATGAGTGCGGCGGCTCCCTCAGTGCTAATGCTGGACGGAGGTACCGTTCCCTCTGGCCAGGCCTGACTCAGAGACAAGCCCTGACCGCATCCCGAAGTCACCACAGCCGCTGGTGGCGGGTGCACGCCGTCTTGCCGGACGCGCAGGCTGATGCGGCTGGGGTCGTCCTCGCAGTCCTCCATGGTGAGCACGTCAGACAGCTTCTCGAGCAAACCGGCGAAATAGGCGAACCCAAGTGCCAGTTGCCGCCGGGCCGTCGGAGTGCACATGATAGTGACCCAGGGTGTGCCGTTGACCCACAGCGATAATGGCGCCTCTACCGGCACCGACCATCTGTCGGCGAAGCTGCCGTCCGGCTCACGAACGAGACACTCTAGCTCGCGGTCTGAGCTTTCCATAGCCCTTGCTGCTCTATGATCCCCTGGATACGCGCCAGATCCTCAGGTGTATTGGCGTTGAGAAAGGAGAGACCCTTGGGGTCCCACCGCCTCCAGATAGCCTCCGCAACTACACCCAGCCTGATCTCCCCGAAAACGCTCCGCACCTGCCGCTTGCCAGCGCCCAGGGCGGCTGCGATCGGCGGCAAGCAGGCCTGGCGGTAGACGCCTATCAGGGGTTCATACTCTCCCTGGTTGATCGGCACAACCGCGTCGAAATCATCGCTTGAACGTAGGATTCCCTCTAGAAGCGGCGCCTGCAGCAGTGGCGTATCGCAAGCACTCACCAGCACGTCGGCTCCTGCAGCGCACAGCCCGGCGTAGATGCCGGCAAGAGGACCGGCACCATCCAACAGGTCGGGCACGAAACCAACGCCCAAATCCCGAGCCAGTTGCGGTGAACCACCCACAAGCCGCACTTCGCCAATGACGGCTCGCAGCGCCCCGACTACCCAGGCGACCAGTGGCTTGTCAAAGAGAAGCAAGCCGGCCTTGTCAACGCCCATGCGCCGGCTCCGCCCGCCGGCCAGCACTATGCCGACGGTGCGGGACGTAGGCACCGGCGCCCTCCGGCGACCCGGGTCGGCGCCGCGGTTGCGGCTGAACGCAGCGAGTTCTCGATGCTACACCACCTGCCGGACCCGCACAGCGCACACCTTGTACTCCGGGGTCTTGGCGATGGGATCCAACGCAGCGTTGGTCAGCACGTTAGCCGCTGCCTCGGCATAATGGAAGGGGATAAAAAGGACCCCCGGCCGTATTCGCCTGGTAAGCCAGACCTTCAAGGTTATCTCGCCGCGGCGACTGGCCACGAGGACCTTTTGCCCCGAGTCAATCCCGATGCTGGCCGCGTCATCCGGGTGCATTTCCACATAAGGCTCTGGCGACTCCTGTTCCAGCTTCTCAGAACGCCGGCTCATGGATCCGGTGTGCCACTGGAACATCAGCCGGCCAGTGGTCAGAGTGAGCGGATACTCATCATCCGGCAGTTCAGCGGCAGGTCGGTAGTGAACTGGCTGGAAACATCCCAGCCCACGGGTGAATGTCCCACGGTGGAGAACAGGTGTGCCGGGATGATCTGTCGCAGGCACTGGCCACTGGAGAGAACCCAGTTGTTCCAACCGGCTAAAAGACACACCGGCATAGCTGGGCGTCACAGCCGCAATCTCATCCATTACCTCTGCCGGGGAGGTGAAATCGAACCCCGTCGCCCCCAGGCGGCGGCCCAGAGAGGTTATGATCTCCCAGTCGGGCCTGGCCGCCCCTATCGGCTTGATAGCCTGGCGCACCAATTGAACGCGTCGGTCGGTGGCGGTGAAGGTGCCATCCTTCTCAGCGAAGGAGGTCCCCGGCAGGACGACATCGGCCAGGCGGGCTGTCTCGGTCAGGAAAATGTCCTGCACGACGAGGAAATTGAGCTTCTCCAGGCACTGGCGCACATGCCCGGCATCCGGATCCGAGAGCATGGGGTTCTCGCCCATGATGTAAAGCGCCGCGAGCGTCCCCTCGTCGGCCGCGGTAATCATCTCAGTGACGGTCAGACCTTGCCGATCCGAGAGATGCTCCACATGCCAGCTTGCCTCAAACCTGGCACGAACTTCCGGCAGCGTCACCTTCTGATAGCCAGGGTACACATCCGGCAACCCGCCCACGTCGCAGGCACCCTGCACGTTGTTCTGCCCTCGCAACGGGTTGACACCCCCGCCCTCCACTCCGACATTACCCGTGAGCATCGCGAGGTCCGCGCAGGCTTTCACGTTGTCCGTGCCACTGGTATGTTGGCAGATGCCCATGGAATACAGGATCGCCGCCGGCCTGGAGCTTGCATACAGGCGCGCTGCCGTTCGCAGCCCATCCGCTGGTATTCCCGAGATCTCCTCTACTCGCTCGGGGGTGTACTCAGTTACTAGGCTCCGAAGTTGCTCGAAACCCTCGGTTCGATTGGTGACATACTCACGATCATACAGGCCCTCGCTGATGATGACGTTCATCAGGCCGTTGAGCCAGGCAACGTCGGTACCCGGGCGAGGACGAAGATAGACGTCAGCCAGCCGCCCAATCTGCACCTTGCGCGGATCAATGACTATCAGCTTGGCCCCGCGCTCCCTCGCAGCCATCACCTGGCTGGCGATTAGTGGGTGCGCCTCTGTGGTGTTCGAGCCGGTGATCAGAAAACACTGCGTGTGTGTGCGAAACTCAGGGATCGAGTTCGTCATCGCCCCGCTCCCGAAAGTCGTGGCCAGACCGGCCACCGTAGGAGCGTGTCAAAGGCGGGCGCAGTGATCTACATTGTTAGTGCCGATGGCGACGCGTGCCAGCTTCTGCAGCAGGTAGTTCTCCTCGTTGGTGCACTTGGCCGAGACGAGAAAGCCGATCCCGTCCGGACCACACTCCGCTTTCACAGCCGTCAGCCGCTCTGCAATCAGATCCAGAGCCTCATCCCAGGACGCTTCACGCAGTTGGCCGTCACGCCGTATCATGGGCACCCTGAGCCGGTCGGGGTGATTCACGAAAGATGCTGCGTTCCAACCCTTTATGCACAGGCGCCCCTGGCTCACCGGATGCTCTTTCGCAGGCAACACACCTACTAGCTCGCCGTCGAGCACCTGCAGGAACAGCCCACAGCCAACGCCGCAATAGGGGCAGGTGGTGAGAACGTTCTGGTACTTCATCAGCCTTCCTCGTCCTAGTGCTTCCGCAGAGGCGCGTCCGTAAGGTCTAGCGACAGGGGTGGCACCGACTTGATGTCACTCCCTGGCTCGTATCCGAGAAGATCGGCGACGTCCCGTCTTATTAGGTCGTATAGGACCGTAAGCGGAATGTGAGCCGGGCAGGTCAACTCACACTGCCGGCAGGCAACGCAGCGGCTAGCCATGTGCATTGCGCGGATCAGATGGAATGTGGGAAAGGGCGGGGCAAGTACGCCTGGTTCCACCCACAGCGGGTTTTCGAGCGCACAGGCTTCGCAGAAGCATTCGGGACAGATGTTCCGGCAACCATAGCACTTGATGCACTTGACGAACTGTTGCCTCCAGAACTCGCGCCGCTCTTCAAGCGGCATGTCGTTATACTGGGCAACAAGCGGGTTCGGTTGCGCCCCCGCCACGGCTTCTCCGAGCACCACAGCATTCAGAAGGCCGTCAATCTGAGGCGCCGGCTGAGCGCAGTGACACTCCTGCGCTTCATCTGCCGTGCAAGAGACTGCCACTATCCACAGCCGATCAGGGAACACCTGCGCACGCTTGGCCATCTCCACCAGCGCACGCACATCGCAGGCCCGCGCGACCACGCCCAACACGGCCTCTGTGTAGCGCTTCTGCAGCAGTGAGACGATCGTTGCCAAAGGATACCGAGGCGCCAGAACCAGCTCGCCTACTTCATCTGCGGAGCCAAACAAATAGGGCGCCGTACCCTGAGTTGTCCGCCGCAGCGCCACGACTCCTTCAACGTCGCTCAGCCGGGACCTGACCAGGCTGCGGACCTCTTCAATCAGGGGTGCCACTGACTGGACCCTCGCATACGGGCACGGAAAAGTCGGAGCAGTACTGTGCCATAGCGACCATCCTCACTAGCTTCATCCACCGGCGGAGGCCTCTCCCACTTCCTGGGACAGCGGTCCAAGAGAGCGGATCTTCTCAGCAAACTCCGTCGTCACCTGGGCAAACCGTGTGGCCTCAGCAGAGGAAACAAAGTCAAGTCCCAGCCGCTCTGGGTTGATGCCGACATAACTGAGCAGATTGCGCAGGAGCGGGACACGCTTGACAGTGCGGTGGTTGCCGCTGTTGTAGTGGCAGTCTCCGATGTGACAGGCGAGGATCAGCACCCCATCGGCCCCGCTGCGGAAGGCGCGCAGCACCATCTCCGGCGACACGCGCCCCGAACACATAACGCGCACGGGCAGCACACATGCTGGCGACTCCAGACGGGCGATACCCGCACCGTCAGCACCAGCATATGAGCACCAGTTGCAGAGGAAGGCAATGATCCTGGGTTCGAAAGCTGTCCCTTCGGCTGCGCTACTCATGGACCGGTCTCCCTCCTGCTAGGACCACGTCGGCTTCTCTAGAGTGCTGCCGCAAGCAAGCCATCAACCTGAGCGACAAGCTCTTCATTCGTGAAATGGAGAGCATCAATGGCGTTAGCCGGGCAGGCAGCGACGCAAGTCCCACAACCCTGGCAGAGAGTGGGGTTGATAACGGCCTTGCCATCGCTGCCGCGGGATATCGCCGAGTATGGACATACCGGAATGCAATCGCCGCAGCCAACGCAGTCCTCCGCATTGATCCGGGCAACTGTTGGCGAGACGATGACCTTTCCCCGGTTGAACAGGCGGACTACCTCCATGGCAGCGGCGCTAGCATGCGCTACAGTGTCGAGCACGTCCCTGGGCGCCTGGCACGAACCCGCCAGGAAGACGCCAGCTGTGTTGGTCTCCACGGGTCGAAGCTTGGGGTGAGCCTCAGCGAAGAAACCGTCGGCTGTGCGGCCGACGCCGAATAGCGATGCGATTTTGCTCGCGTCGGGCTGGGCCTCAACCGCTGTCGCGAGGATTACCATGTCAACTTCCACCGTGAGCGGCCGCCCCAGATCGGTATCCTCCGCTTTGACTCGCAGCCTGCCGCTCGGCAGCACCTGCACCTCGGCCCCACGGCCCCGCACGAAGGTGACACCCTCTTCCTGAACCCGCTGGTAGTACTCATCATAGGCCTTGCCGAAGGCCCGAACATCCATGTGGAAGTCGTAGACATTGGCACCAGTCTTGTCACGGACCTGGTGGGCGTGCTTGAGTGAGTACATGCAGCAGATGCGCGAGCAATACGTGTGGGCGTGCTCGTCCCGGCTGCCGACGCAATGCAGTATGGCCACATCCTTGGGCTGCCTGCCCTCGGCAGTGAGAATCTTGCCGCTTGTGGGCCCACTAGCGCTCGTCAAGCGTTCGAACTGAATGCCGGTCAGAATGTTGGGCGAGAGACCGTAGGAATACTGAGGCAACTTGGTAGGGTCCCAAAGAGCGAGCCCGGTGGCGATGACTATCGCCCCGACGTTCAGATCAACGAACTCGTCCTGTTGTTCGTAATCTATGGCCCCGATCGGACACACCTTCTGGCACACTTTGCAGCGGCCCTTGGTGAAGTACAGGCAGTTATCCCGGTCTATGACTGGGATGTTGGGGACTGCCTGGCCGAACGGGCGGTAGATGGCTTTGCGCCTACCCATGCCTGCTTCGTACACGGAATCTATGACCTTGGTGGGGCACTTCTCCTGGCACATGCCACAACCAGTGCAGATATCCTCCCTCACCGACCGTGCGTGTTTGCGGACCCGCACCGTGAAATTGCCAACGTACCCGGAGACGGACTCTACCTCACTGTAGGTGAGCAGCTTGATCCCTCGATGCCGACCGGCATCCATCATCTTTGGCCCGAGTATTCAGGTGCTACAATCCAGTGTGGGAATGGTCTTGTCGAGCTGTGCCATGCGCCCGCCGATGGACGGCTCGCGCTCGACCAGGTAGACGGGGTAACCGGAGTCGGCAATGGACAAAGCAGCCTGAATCCCTGCTATGCCACCGCCAACAACCAGCGCGCTTCGCTGAACCGGCTCCTCCCTCGGCTCCAGAGCCGTCTGGTAGCGCACACGCGCCACGGCGGCACGCACCAGCCTTTTGGCTTTCTCGGTAGCCGCATCGCGGTCATGGATCACCCAAGACACGTGCTCACGGATGTTGGCCATTGCGAGAAAATAGGGGTTAAGCCCGGCACTGGCAAGCGTGGTCTGAAACGTCTGCTCGTGCATGCGTGGGCTACAGGAGGCGACAACAACACGGTCGAGATCGAACTCGCGTATGACCTCTCGGATCATCCGCTGCCCGGGGTCGGAACAGGTGTACTTGTGCTGCCGCGCTACGACGACGTCCGGCAGTTCGGCAGCCATGGCAACCACCGCCGGCACGTCCACGGTTGCGGCGATATTGGTGCCACATTCGCATACGAAGACGCCAATCCGCGGTGCAGCCATCGAGCGTTCTCCTTACTCCTGGTGGTGGGTCTCGACGTCAGCCAGGCGAGCCAGAACTGGCCCTGCCGACACTATGTGTCTCTCAAGCAGCAGGTCGCCCTCAGGCAACCCGAAGGCAAGCCCAATCAGCTGAGGAAGAAAGAGCACAGGGATGCGCCTCTCAAGCGTGACAGCCACGCGATCCTGGTAACTATCCAGGTTCATCTGGCAGAGCGGGCAGACCGTGGCGATGCAGTCGGCCTCCCCAGCTTCCTCGAGGATTGCGCCTACCAATTGCAGGCCCAGGTCCGGTTTGGTGAACAGCAAAGAGGTCCCGCAGCAGGATGCCTCGCGCAGGTGATGGTGAACCGTGGCCCCCAGAGCCTCCAGAATGCCAACCATGGAGGTCGGCCTCTCGCTGCTATCGAAGGGGCTGTAGGGGCGCACCGTCTGACAGCCGTAATAGGGTGCGACCTTCAGGCCATGCAGGCTGCGACGCACCCGGGCCGCTATCTCTTGCTGGCTGAAGTCATTCGCGAGTACGTCAAGAAGATGCCGAGTGCGCATCTGGCCATGATAGACCAGGCCCTCTTCCGCCAGGGCTTCATTGATGGTAGCTAGGAGGTGCTCGTCCGAGGAGACAGCCGCGTCGGTACGGCGGAAGTTCGTGTAGCAGGCGCTGCAGCCGACAAGCATATCGGCGCCTCCACCAGCGCTCTCGGCCAGGGCAAGGTTACGGGCCGGCAGCACCAGCCCGAGCAGTTCGCTGTTCACGGAGGCTACGCTTGCACCACAACAGGTCCAGCCTTCCAGTTCAGCAACTTCCGCCCCTAGGCTCGCGAGCACGGCGAGAGTTGAGACCTTGTACTCTTTGGAGGAACCATCGGAGGAACAGCCAGGATAGTAGAGATACCTCATGGTTTCGCTTCCAGCTCAGCAACCTTGGCAAACAGCGCGTCCAGACGCCCGGGTCCGCCAAGGCTTGGAGGCTCCAGCTTGATCTTGCCTCGGCGCAACATTGCCAACCCGAGGCCCGAGTAACTGATGGCGCTAGCCGGGTCCGCGGCCAGGTAGTAGCGGACCATGAACTCGAGCTCACGCACGCGTCCATATCGGCGCATCACCTGAGCGAAGGTGCGGTAGAAGGCAGCGCTCCTCCTGGATTGCGCCATCCCCCTCACGAGCGCCAGGTGCTTCAAGCGTGCAATGAGCTCCGTAAGCGGAATGCCACGCGGGCAGCGCACCTGACACTGGTAACACATGGTACAAAGCCACATCGTCTTGCTGTGAAGCACTTCGTCGGCCAGGCCGAGGCTCACCAGACGCCACATCTGACGTGGGGTAAGGTCCATGGCGGCGGAGGATGGGCACGAGGCGGTGCACGTGCCGCACTGAATGCACCGGCGCAGCAGGAGGCCGCTGGGGCCGAGCTGGCTGCTCAGGCTCAGGTCTCTTTCGGCCGTACTCAGGTCCAGCGGTGAGAGGTTTGCCAAGGCTGTCGCCTCCTCTTGCGAGGGGAACACACTACACGGAGCCAATAGCTGAGCTAACAAGTACTATTTTGGCAGGAGCATTGTGCTTTGTCAAGAGTGTTGCAGAACCAGAATGGCGCCCCTCCAGTTACTAGCCCTCGCCGCTATGGCCGGCCCAGGCAAGGACGCAGGAGGCGCCGGTGGCCAGCTATCCCGTCGTTCCGCGCAGGGTGCCTGTCGCCGCTGTGGGCAGCGGCCAAACTAGGCAAGGCCCTCTCTCCCGGCTATCTGCGAGATGGCATGCAGCCAGGCATCGCCAACATCGCCGAGCCGCTCATCCTGGTAGCGATAGTCGCTCAGGCGGATCATCTCGTCCAGGTCGGCCAGGAGCCTCTCGAAGATGCGAGTCTCCACCGCAACCAGGCGCTGGAAGACCTGCTCGTCGCTGACCTGTCCAAGAGCCTGGCGCAGGTGGGGCAGGCAGAGACCGTCGCTGCTCTCGAACGCTTGCTCCATGCGCTCGTCAAACAGGTTCTCCAACAGGACCGTGATGTAGGAGCGCTCGACCTCGTGCTGCAAGCTGCACGCTGGGCACTCGCTGGTAGCGCTGAGCGATTGCACCAGGCGCGGATTGGCACCCCCTGTTTCTCCTCGCCCCAAGGTGAGCAGCAGGTCTTTGGCGGAGCGCCGACCTTTGCCATTGAACTCGGCATTGCGCAAGGCCACGGCTACATCGCGCACGACATCGCGGTAGATGATGGCGATGCCCAGGGCTCCGCCGTGCTGGCGCAGTTGCCAGGCGTGCAGGCGGCAGAAGCCCTGAGCCGTGCGAGTGCGCTCGCGCGTCTTCGGATCGTTCACGTGCTCATAGATGAGCGAATCCAGGTAGCGGGCGACGTTCCGCCTACCCAGGTAGCAGATTGGGCATCCCCCGCCCTGCAGTGCTTCGAGGCACTCGTAATAGGGAGTGTGTTTGCCTTCTGGCATATCGCTTTCCTACCTCCATCGGAGGGTAAACAAAAAGCCCCTACCCGCATAGTCAGGTAGAGGCTATCAGTCTGTCCAGACGGGTCGGGGTGCAGCACCCCGTGGCGAGCCTCATCGCCACACACCCAGCCAGTAACAGATACATCATAGACGACCTTATGCCCACAGGGCAACACGAGGCTTGCACTAGGAAGACGGGGGCGACTGGCGCCCTGACAGCCCCCTATTCGCTGCACTTCTGCCAGCAAATTGGGGCCTGGGGAATGGACAAGGCCATGACTCCCTGCGACTCCCTGCACGCCTTCCCCTGCCAAGGTGTGAGCCCATGGACCTCCGCCAGCCGGTTTGCGGTGTTGCCCCGCTTGGGCTATCTTGGCGCGCACGTGGCCTCACCCGATGCCACTCTGGCGTATACGCAAAGGCATGGCAGTGAAAACACTAGTAGATAGCCGCAGCAAACCGCAGGTATCGGGCTAGAGATGCTGGCGTCGCTGCCTGTTGCCCTGCTGGTTTTCGTCCTGATGTCGCTGCCCTCCGGCTACCTGCTGGGCTCACTTTGCCCCGACCTCAGGCATGAGGACGCCTTTTCGCGCCTGGCGGTGTACTTCCTGCTTGGGCTGTGCCTCTGGCCGGTGACTTTGGCGGTGGCCACCGCCGTGCACCTGCCGCTGACGTCCCTGTCGGTTCAAGCCCTGATCCTTATTCTGCTGCTGGCGGCGATCTTCCTGGCGTTGTGGCGGAGGCGGCTCGCCGGCGCCCAGGCACCCAATGCTGCCCTCACTTGGGCAACAATTGCCGTCCTTGGCGCCGGCCTGGCGCTGCGCGTCTGGCAGGTGCGGTCGGTGGTGTGGCCACTTTGGGGGGACGCCGTTAACCACACCGCGGCGACCATGCTCATTGCCCGCTATGGCACCATCCCGCCCAATTGGCAACCCCTCATCCCCTTCAGCCAGACGTTCTCCTACCACTTTGGCTTTCACACCTGGAGCGCCATCCTGATCTGGGTGGGCGGTCTGCAGCCATGGGCTGCTGTCTTTTGGTGCGAACGCTTCTTGAATGCCCTGGCGCCATTGAGCATGTACCTCATGGCCAGGGCGCTGTTCAAGGATAAATGGGCCGGCCTAGGGGCCGCCACCATGGTCGCGTTGCTCACCAAAACGCCCATGTACTACGTCAACTGGAGCCGCGATCCTCAGCTCGGTGGGCAGACGCTCATCCCATCGATCGTCTATCTCACTATCGTTGCCTTCAGAGACCGCCCTGGCCGTTGGCGACCGGCGTTATTGGCAGCTCTGGCAACCGCCGCACTGGTTTTCGTCCACTATCGGGTGCTGATCTTCGCCCTTTGCCTGGCGCCAGGGGCGCTCCTCCTGTCCTGGCCGCTCTGGTGGCGCCAGCCGAAACGTCTGCTTTGGCCTGCGGCAGGGGTTGTGCTGGGCCTGGCAGTAACGATCCCCTGGCTCTGGCGCGTATTCGCAACGGAGCTGGAGGTAGCCCGCCTCGGAAACACTATTGAAAGCCCAGACTTCACTCGCATCTATTTCAGCCTGCCGCCCTTACGGGATTACCTGGCCTGGCATAGTGTACTCTTGGCGGCGGCTGGCCTGCTGTTGGCCTGGCGACGCTGGCCACGCCAGCTCCTGGGCCTGATCGCCTGGCTTCTCTGTCTGGCTGTGGCGGCAAATGGCTATCGCTTGCACAAGCCAGGCTCCAACCTCATCAACTACATCTCGGTGTTCATGGCCCTGTACATGCCATTCAGCCTGGCCTTCGGCGCCGGCGTGGCCATAGTCATGCCGCGTCTCCTGGCGTGGCCCCTCACACGCAAATGGGCACAACCGGCTTTCGTGCTGGCCGCCTTGACTCTGGGCGTCTTCCTCTATGGCAACCTCATCCAGCGAACCTTCGTCCTGGTAGACAGTAGCGATCTCGCTGCCTTCTCCTGGATAAAGTCTCACACCCCTGAATCGGCGAAGTTCCTCGTCAATGGCTTCGCGGCCACTGGCGAGCGCGGTACCGTCGTCGGGTCCGACGCCGGTTGGTGGCTACCTCTCGTCACCGGCCGCGAGGCATCCGTGCCGGTCATCAACTACACCACGGAGATCGTTGCGCCTGCATATGCTGCCCAAGTGCGCGAGTTGGCCAAACTGGAGACAGCGGCTGTGCTTAGCGATACGGGCCAGTCCGCGCTTTGCCGCTTGGGCTTCTCGCATATCTTCATTGGTGCGGTCGGTGGGCCATTGGACAAGTCCGCGCTGGCTGCAAGTGGCCGGTACCCACTGCTCTACTCAGATGGCGGCGCTATGGTGTTTGCTGTAAACTGCCCTCGCTAGAGCGAGAGGGAGCAAATTGGAGCAACGACAAGCCGACGCTAATGCACCCCTGGTGAGCATCGTCGTGCCGGCCTACAACGAGGAAGCGGCTATCGCTGCAGACCTGGACGGCATCAAGGCCGCGATGGATGCGAGCCCTTACAGCTACGAGGTCATCGTGGTAGATGACGGCAGCCGCGACCGCACGGCTGAGATCGCGCGCCAGCGCCCGTGGGTGCGCTTGCTTCAGCATCCGCGCAACCTTGGTGGCGGGGCTGCACGCAATACGGGTCTGAAAGCGGCCAAGGGCGAGATCGTGGTCATGACTGATGCCGACAACACCTATCCCGTGAAAGACATCCCTCGCTTCATTGCCTACATGCTCGAGGGCCAGCACGACATGGTGATCGGCAACCGCCAGCGTGAGGCGGGGACGCTTCGTCTCCTGCGAACGCCCGCCAAATGGTTCATCCGTTCTCTCGCGAGCTACCTCACCCAGAGCGAGATTCCCGACCTGAACTCTGGGCTGCGAGCTTTCAAGCGCCAGCCGGCCCTTGACCTGCTCAATATCCTGCCGAACACACACTCCTGGGTGAGCACCATCACCATTGCCTTCCTATACAACGGGCTCAGTGTGCGCTGGCTGCCGATTGAGTATTATCCGCGCAAGGGCAAGTCCACTTTTCATCCCGTGCGCGACAGCTACAACTACATCTCGCTGGTCATTCGCACGGTCATGTACTTCAACCCGATACGGATATTCCTGCCTCTCTTCAGCTTCCTGTTGGTCGTATCGGTAGCGAAGCTGATCCGCGACTTCATCGTCTACCGCAGCTTCTACGTGCCGGCCATTACGCTCATGCTGTTCCTCACAGCCATCCAGGTCATGTCCTTGGGGCTGCTGGCCGACCTCATCGTCAAGCGCGTACGCTAGGCCAACACATCTCCACGACCGCACCGGCGCGACTGCTGCCGATGGGCCAGTAACCTGAAAGCGCAGTACTTAGCTGAAGCGCTGGTAGGCAGCGAGAGTGTCGCGGAGCATCGCTTCCAGGCTGAACTGGCTGCTGACATGCTGACGCCCCAGTTCTCCAAGGCGAAGACGACGTTCAGGATCACCGAGCAGTAACGAAACAGCGTCCGCGAGAGCCTGCGGGTCACGGGCGGGCACAAGAACGCCACCGGGGCCCACGACCTCAGCCGTAGCTCCAGTATTGGCGGCAACAACTGGAGTTCCACAAGCTAGCGACTCGGCCAAAGGAAGGCCAAATCCTTCGAGCAACGAGGCAGAAACGTATACATCCGCCAAGGAGTAGTAAGCCGGCATCTCTTCGTCGGGTACGAAACCAGCCTCAATCACGCGCTCTCTCACCGGGCCGAGCAGGCCATAGAACTGTCTCCGGTAACCTCTGCTCCAGCGGCCGGCCAAGATGAGCCTGGGCACGGGTCGCATTAGTGGCAGCGCTCGTGCTAGATAGGCCAGCCCTTTGCGCGGCGTCACAAAACCGACAAAGAGAATGACGGGCTCGCCCTCCTGGATCTCCAGCCGAGCACGCAGGGACGTAGCCGGGCTTGGGCGGAAGTACCCCAGGTCAATGCCGTGGCGAACCAGGGCGATACTGTCGAGCGCAATCCCGTATTCCTGGGCAAACCGCACGCGCGTGGTGGCGCTGATGGCGAGCAAGCCGCGGGCGCGTCGCACCGCCTGTGCCTCCGCGAGCGCCCGGGCTAGACTGTAATATACATGCCGAAGCGCGCATGAGACACCAGGCATGGAGTCACGATCCATGGTGCCCAGCCGCTCGCGAAACGAGTGATGCAATGAAGCGACATAGGCACCGCGGTAGGCAAAAGCGAAGTGCACGTCCCAGAAGTGGACAACATCGAACGGCGACTCTGCCTGAAGCCGGCGCAAAGCTATAGGGACGCGCAGGGCGTAACCGATCCAGTCACTCCGATCAAGAGGCAGCCGCACAATGCGAAGCCCAGGGCTTGTCG
>Ga0078972_1006391_pt1 | contig 28069 bp, 25 predicted proteins | sample YelNatPaOPGAMG01_FD_67568 | JGI IMG/M metagenome (GOLD analysis project Ga0078972, IMG submission 67568) | Hot spring thermophilic microbial communities from Obsidian Pool, Yellowstone National Park, USA - OP-RAMG-01 (SPADES assembly) (version 2) | ecosystem: Environmental > Aquatic > Thermal...
AGGCACAATTATAATATATACAAGAATAATGAGTCAAACTAGTAATTATTTTTAATTATCATGAAGCGGGGCATATTCTCTGATTTCCTCGGCCTTTTAAGAAAGCGCGGCTGTCCCGTACCTGCGGAAGGTACGGGACAGGTTTTATTCTGCGGATGTTATATTTTGGTTATATAAGTCGAACTTCATCGCCGTAGGCGGCAAGCTTTGCATCCTGTGTTAATAACAGTAATGCTTCTGCCCTTGCCTGGGATATGAGGATTCGGTCAAAGGGGTCCGCATGTACAGGGGGAAGGGATTCTAAAATTGAACGTATTTACACCCTGCGTGGCGTGCAGGTCATGCTCGACGAGGAACTAGCCGAGCTTTACGATGTGCCAACCAAAGTCTTAAACCAGGCCGTCAAAAGAAATATTGATCGATTTCCTGCGGAGTTCATGTTTCAGGTTTCCGAAACGGAACTGGAAAACTTGAGGTCACAATTTGTGACCTCAAGTTGGGGCGGCCGCCGTTATCTGCCCTATGCTTTTACTGAACAGGGCGTGGCCATGCTCTCGACAGTACTAAGAAGTGAGACGGCTATCAAAGTCAGCATCCTGCGGGCCATCGTTGAGGGAAGCGCTATGGCGCCCACCAGGGAATGGCGGTGATGGTACCTTGGGACTTCGGGGTGCTTTGGTTCATGGGTTACCCTAGCTGAACATCCACCGTGGTATCGGCTTTAATATTATCCGTCACAGGACAACGGCGTTCAGTTTCTTCGAGCCAAGCGGTAATTTGCTCGTGGGTCGCGTTTTCAAAATCCGGGGTAACTTGAACGTTGATTTTTTGAAACCCCGCCCGTTCTTCGAAGGAACAACCGAGGAAGGTACAGGGGTTCATCACACCTTCGATTTTTATTTTTATCCCGTGGAGTACCAAATTCCGCTGTTTGGCCACCTCGTGTCCCGTAACGTTCAAACAACCCGCTAGGGAGAGCAGGAGAACCTGTACCGGGGAAGGTCCTTGGTCGGTACCCCCCATGGACGTGGGTTCATCGATCACCATAGTGAATTTTCCCGCCCTAAGATCAATTCTGGTGGGGTTCACGCTTTCGCCCGTAATTAAAACCTTCATTTCTCGTCTCGATTCGCTCATACATTGCTCCTATAAAATATTAGACAATTCTAAAAACATCAATTTTTAGAATTGTTCCGCTGAAATCGCAATTCCTTACAGGAATTGCTTAAGTCCCTTCTATAAAAATTGGTTTATAGAGGGGACTCAAATACCTTGGGATAATCGGTTCCACGAACCGATAACGGGAATTGCCTTTCTCAGGGTGGATATGACCGTACTATTCCGTTCCGCGATGGATAGAAGGCGATCAATTTTTTCATCCTCCGCGGGAGATTGTATCGATAAAACGAAATTAACCGATACCAGTTGTGGCGGCGTACTTTGACGAATGCCGCTTACCTCCACCGAAAGGGCCCCTACGGAAACGTCGCTGTTTTTCGCGACCAATAAAAAAGAACTAGTAATACAGCCCCCTACTGCGGAAAGGAGGGTTTCGGCGGGATTAAAACCCGCGTTCGGATCGCCGCTGGTGGTCCCTACTTCTAGGTGAAAATCACGTACCCGAACGGTAGAGCGCGGGCTATTCGCCGGTCGCTGTAATTGTACCTTGTAGGTTTGATACTCCGGTTGTTCCATCGTTTACCTCATTCTTTGTTAAGAAATATTGAAACATTACTATTTGTGTAATATATCAAAACCATAAAAAAAGGTCAACTTCCCTTTAGGCTCAAAGTGGTGAAAAATATCGAGCCCCCATAGTTAAAGAGGGCTGTCATAATGAATGTATAAATGTGATGAAAATATCTAGATATTTTCTACGGATTCGTTTAAATTATCAGGATGATTCCACGTAAAGATACCGCCAAGCTGATAGAGCAGGCTGGCAAGCGTACACTGAGTATACTTCTGGGGAGCCGCCAGGTCGGCAAATCAACCTTGCTCGGCATGATACAAGAGGGACTTGGCCTTCCTGCGGATGTGTATAATCTGGAAAATCCCCTCCATCTGGCACTGTTCAACGAGGGCTATACATCCTTCATCCGCCAGGTACGCCATCCTCTGGTTTTTATTGATGAGTTCCAGTACTGTAAAAATATTTCGTCGGTATTCAAAGCTATATTCGACCTGAATCCCCACATCAAGGTGTACGCTTCCGGTTCTTCATCCTTGGAGATCCAGGCTCACCTCAAGGAATCCCTCGTAGGCCGCAAGAGTGAGACGATTATATATCCCTTGACCTATGCGGAATGGCTTACAGGTACGGAGCCGGATCTGGCTCGTTTGCCCCTGGCCGGTGAGGCCACGCGGGTCGATGCTATGGCTGGGTACAGGAAGCACTTGGATACCTTCCTGAGGTTCGGTGCCATGCCCGGTATCGTAAACTTGTCCGACGAGATAGAAAAACGGGAGTACCTGTTCGGCATTTACCGGACTTATATTGCCAAAGATATAAAGTCGTTTCTAAATGACGAATCGGTGATCTCGTTCAACAAGATGATTTCCTGGTTGTCGTTGAACAATGGCTCGCAATTGAACAAAAACAATCTTTCGGTGGTGGCTGGTGTGTCGGCGCGTCAGGTGGATCGTTACCTCGATGTCCTGCAGGGAACGTATGTTTTGGCTTTAGTTCCTCCGCTCAGTACGAACAAGGGTAAAGAGCTTGTCCGAATCAATAAATACTATCTGTACGACCAGGGCGTTATCAACGCCATAGTCCAGGACTTTCGGCCCACGGCGCAGAGACCCGATGCCGGTATGATCCGGGAAGCTTTTGTATACTGGGAACTCCGCAAGACGGTGGACATTCGCTACAGCATCCACTATTGGCGTACCGCCGACGGTAAGGAAGTAGATTTTGTGCTTGAACGGGACAGGGCGTTCCTGCCGATCGAGGTCAAGTCCAATTGGAAAACCGGAAAACTGCCACCGGGAATAAGGCATTTCTTTAGGTTTTATCCAGAAACCCGTGTCGCGGTAGTATTGTACGATGGCCCCGAAGCAATGGTCGAGGACGAAGGTCGGCGGGTCTATTTTGAACCGTTATACAAGGCTTCCCGGATTCCCGCGCTACTCGAGGCAGTACTGGCTTGAATATATACATTACTATCGGAATTGCGATTTTAGCAAAACAATTCTAAAAACTGATGTTTTTAGAATTGTCTCATTATTATTTCAGTGGTAATATAAGAATTCCACCGATTTAATCCACCCCCAGGGAAAAAAGATTATGGCAGACTTATATGCTAATCCTGTAAGGATTTGATCAGGCGCCTCTAAAAATCTAACCGAGTTTTTTGGGGCGCCCTATGGTTAAAAAGGCCTCCGATCCTCTGTAAAAGGATCCCCATTCCTGTAAGGAATCCTTCTACCCCGCTACGGTGATTTAGCGTAGGGCCGTCACGAAAAATCGGATCCCCACGATGATTAGGATCGGGGCGATGGTATAATTCACCACCTTTTGCAGTTTCTGGGTCCAAAAACGGTCCACCAAAAACGCCACGGCGGTAATGATGAGGAATTCGTAGAGGGAAAGGATCAATTCGGAACCGGTGGGAACGGAAACCAGGGCAAATTGGGTAATGAGGGCGGTCCACGTGGCGCTTACAACGCCCAGGGTCGCGAAAGCGTAGGCCTGTTTGGGGTGGTGTCCCATGGCGTTGTTGTAGGCGGGGACCGTGAAGGGTTTTGCCCCGGCGGAGATGAGCCCCTCAAAGAGGCCGCTTCCAAGGGCGATGGGCATGAGCCACGCGGGATGGCCCTTGGTTTCCCGTTCCCCCAGGGGTTTAATAAAAAGGATACGAAGTCCCACCCCTACCGCGTAAAGACCCAGTATCGCTAAAAGTACCTTCGGTGAAAGAACCGAGGCGGCTAGTCGCCCGGCTAATCCTCCAAGGATTGCGGGTATGGCTATCAGAACCCATTCATATTTTCCAATAGGGCCCGCGGGGTGTAAAAGTTTCCGTTCCCGAAAAATCATCACCAAGGAAGCAAGGGCCACGACCCCCAGGTTAACAATAATCGCCTGTCTGATAGGGAGACCCAGTATACCGACCAGCATAATGACCAGGAATACCCGATCTATCCACGACTTAATCGAAGCGGTTACAAATCCCACAATAAGAGCCGCGATCAATCCCTTAACTAAAAGAATCGTACTTAACGTCACCGTTGTTTCTCCTTGAAATCGCCATTTCTGTAAGGAATGGCTTAAGACACCTCTAAAAACAATTGGTTTTTAAAGGTTATTTATATATAATATTTCAAATATTGGAAACAATGTCAATGGTCCGCAGGATGGCAGGATCGAACCTCCGGGGGTTTCCTCTTGAGTAGCCCCCCGTAGCCTTCATTGAAGCAAGCTTGCTATTCGCTACAGGATGGTATAGGGTTCCACCTATGAAATCAGCCTTTGTTTCCCTTGTGGGCCGACCTTCGGCGGGTAAGTCTACCCTTATCAACACCCTCTGCGGTCAAAAGGTTTCCATTGTTAGCCCGGTCCCCCAGACGACCCGAAACGCAATTCGGGGAATTGTGAATCGTCCGGAGGGGCAGTTGGTATTTGTGGATACCCCGGGGCGTCATGTTTCGGACAAAAAGTTAAATAAAAAATTGATGGAAGTTTCGGACCGATCTTTGGCGGAAGCGGATCTGATCCTGTATCTTCTGGACGCCCTGAGGTCCCCGGGGGTCGAGGAAGAGGCGATCGCTTCCACCCTCGGAGCCCACGGCGATTCCCTGGTGGTGGCTATCAACAAGACCGACGCGCCCCGCTCGGATGTGGGGGCCGCCAGGGCCTTTGTGGCAGAAAAACTTCCGAATCTTCCAGCGGACCGGATTCTTCCCATTTCGGCCATCCAGGGAACGGGGATCGATGAGCTTCTGGGGGTCCTGTTCCGTATGGCCCCGGAAGGCGAGGGCTTGTACGATGGGGATACCTACACGGACCAGGACGTTCAGTTCCGTATCGCAGAGATTATCCGGGAAAAGGCGATGAATCGGCTCCGGGAGGAACTGCCCCACTCGATCTACGTGGACGTGGAGGATACGGAGCTGAGAGACGAGGGGAGCCGTCTGTGGGTCCGGGCGTTTATCATCGTGGAACGGGAATCCCAAAAGGGCATCGTGGTGGGCAAAGGGGGAGGCCAGATCAAGGCGATTCGCCAGGCGGCCCAGCGGGATTTGAACCGCATTTTTGACTGGAAGGTGGAATTGGATCTGCGGGTTAAGACTTCTTCCGACTGGCGGCAGAACGATACGGTCCTCCGTCGGCTTATCGACCGCCGTTGACCGGACCCGCCGTTAACCGATTCTCCCGCCGTTGGCCGGGCCCACCGCTTTGGCCGACAGGAAGGAATCGATCTGAGCCAACAATTCATCGTAGGTCTGCACGCAGGCTAAATCCTGACAGCTATTTTGGATCGTCGTGGGGGCCCGGAAAAGACAGCCCCCGTCGGCTTGGCGGATCATGGCAAGATCGTTAAACGAATCCCCCGCCGCGAAAATTTCCAGGTTGATGCTCTTGAGCGCCATGACGGCGTGCATCTTTCCCTCCTTTTGCCGGAGCCGGTAATCCGAAACGGTACCATCGGGATCGACGACGAGGGTATTGCAGAAGAGGGTAGGGTAATCGAGTTTGGCCATGAGGGGTTTGGCAAACTGTTCAAAGGTATCCGACAGGATAATGACCTGGGTCCGTTCCCTCAACGAGCGGAGGAATTCCCAAGCCCCGTCCAGGGGTTCCATGGTGTTGATCACCGCTTGAATGTCCCTCAGCCGGAGGCCCCGTTTCCGCAGGAGGTCCAGGCGGAACCGCATAAGCTTATCATAATCCGGTTCATCCCGGGTCGTGCGCCGCAGTTCCGGAATTCCCGAGGCCTCCGAAAAGGCGATCCAAATTTCTGGAATCAGGACCCCTTCCAAATCCAAACAGACTATCCTCATGGGCTTAGCCTCCCTATTTGAGCTACCGGTGGAAGAACCTTACCATAGGAAAATCCTCAAGGACAAGTCCGACAAACTACTAATTTTTTCTTGACTTCTCCCGTGTTCTTTCCTATTCTACTTTGTACATCTAAGGAGCTAAAATCATGGGTCTTTCGTTACGGGTAAAATTATTCGGACTTTTTTTGTTACCCCTGGGGACTTTAATAGTTTCTCAAGGCATTTTATTCCTTGGCAAGTACGGGGAGTACAAAACCTATCAAAGCCAAAGGGATAATATCGAGTTAATAGCCAGCACCATGAATCTTATTACGGAGTTGCAAAAGGAGCGGGGGCTGACGTCTATCTACGTTGGTTCTGGTTCAAACCGCCAGGCGGTGGATGACCAACGAAAAAAGGTCGACGCGTTGCTACCCGCCGAGCTTTCCCTTATTTCGCGGGCCCGGTATCTGAAAATGGACTTTTCTGCTTTTACGGGGGCCCTCAATACGCTCCGGTCCCAGGTGGATGAAAAACGATTTGATTCGCCCCAAAGGGTTATCGACGCGTATACGCCATCCATCCGAACCCTGATGGGGTCTAGCAATAAGGCGGTGAACCAACCGACCATTGGGGGTTTGGGCAAGGTAATGTCGTCCATTGCGGTTCTTCAGGAAGCCCAAGAGGGGGCGGCTCGGTTTCGGGGTCTCGTAAGCGGTGCTATTTCCAGTTCTAACCGGTTAAAGGAACGGGAGGCTATGCTTTCTTTAATCAAGGATTTTGAAAGCATCGAAATCAACCTAAACAGCCCCGCTATCATTTACTCGGCCCAGTCTAGGGAAACCATCGACAAGGTGCTTCAAAGTGGGGACTTTTCCCTGATGAAGGATGCCCTGCTCGAAGTCTTTGGCCTCTACGCTACCTCGACGGCGGATGTGGTTCAGTATAAAACAAACTACGACGCCCTCTGGGCCTCGGCCTCTAAGGTGGTAGAATCCCTCAATATGGTCTCCCAAAATGAGTTAAAAAATCTCCTAACCCGGTCTACTACAATTTTAAGGTCCTATGTACGGGAATTTTATACCTTTATGACGATTATCCTGGTCCTTATTATCGTCCTGGTAATCATGGGGCTTGCCTTCGTCTCGTCTATCCGCAAACCGGTGGGCCAAATTTCCAGCACCTTCCTTTCCATAGCCACGGGGAGCGGGGATTTGTCCGCCCGGCTGGAGGTGCGGGCCCAGGACGAGTTGGGTCGCCTGGCGGGGTATTTTAACGATTTCGCCGAAAACTTAAGTAGTCGAATACGAACGATTCAGGAAGAAACAAAAAAATTGCGGTCCATCGGCTCTACCCTGTACGAGGGGATGCAAAATACGACCCAGGCTTCCACCGAAGTTTCTGAAACCCTGAGAACGATCCAGGAGAGTATGATTCAGCAGTCGGCCAGCGTGGTGGAATCCTCGGCGACCCTTCAGCAATTTTTGAGCAATATCGCGGAATTGAGAAAACTTATCGATACCCAATCGGCGGCGGTAACCGAATCTACCGCTTCGATTCGTCAAATGCTCGAAACGATTAACCGGGTGGAACACTCCCTGTCCCAGGGAAACGAGAGGACCGTGAAGCTGGTTCACGCCTCGGAGGAGGGCAAGGCAAAACTGGATCCCCTGATCGAGCAGATTAAAATGATCACCCAACAGTCAAAACTATTGCAGGAGGCGAACAGCCTTATTTCCGGTATCGCCGCAAGGACCAACCTTTTGGCCATGAACGCCGCTATAGAAGCCGCCCACGCGGGGGAACACGGACGGGGTTTCGCGGTGGTGGCCGACGAAATACGGAAGTTGGCGGAAAATTCGGCGGTTCAGTCGAAGGGCATCGCCACAAACCTTAAGGCCATACAAGGGGTGATCGATCAGGTGGTGGTTAGTTCCTCCGAGGTTAAGGAAAGTTTTGAAATCATTAATACGGGGATCAACGAAGTAAATAGTGGCCGATCCTTTATTCAATCCGCTATGACGGAACAACAGGAGGCCTCAAAGGAGGTCCTCGTAGCCCTGGATGAAATTACCCAGGTTACCACCCGGGTGGGCGATTTTGCCGCCGAAACCGAAACGGGGAGCAAAGAAATTGGTAAGGAGATGGATAATTTGCTGACCATCACGGAAACCATCAAGGACAGGGTAAACGAGGCCAATCAAAATATCCAAAACATCACCGATACCATCAAAAAAATGGCCGAGGTAAGCGAGGAAAACCACCGAAGCATCGAAAAAATTTACGCCGGTTTTGGGGACTTTAAACTGAGGGATCCCGCCTAGCGGTTTGTCGGACTTGTCCGACAAACCGCTAGATCCTAGGATTGGACGGCCCTGGGGAGTCGTAAAATGAAGCGGCTCCCCTTGCCCGGTTCGCTTTCTACCCCCACGGACCCTCCCTGCCGTTCCGCCAGTTCTTTGCAGATCAGGAGCCCCAGGCCGCTTCCCTTTTCCCCGTCGGTTCCCCGGGATGACTGTACATTATTGGTAAAGAGGGTTTTTTGTTTTTCCGGGGGAATCCCCGTTCCCGTATCGATCACGTCGATTTCTTGAAATTCCCCTTCCTGCCGTAACTCTACGCGGATGGTTCCTCCCGGGGGGGTGAATTTGATGGCGTTGGACACAAAATTACGTACAATTGTTTGGGTCATCTCCATATCCGCGAACACAAAGGCCTCGACGGTGGGGGGCTCGATCAGGCGAATGGATTTTTGTTCGGCCCCATGGGATAATTGTTCAAAGACATCCTGAATAAGGGGAGGGAGGGGGAAACTAACCGGCTTGGCGGCGCTTTGCTTGGACGCAGAGACCCAGGAAAGGATATTTTCCAGGATAGATTCGGTATTTTGGGCCGCTTTGTGCAACTCCTGGAGGTACTCCTGGATCACTTCTTTGGGGAAGGAATCCAAATCCTTGAGCATGACCTCGGTTAACCCTAAAAAACCGGATATGGGGTTCCGCAGATCGTGGCCTAGGATGCCGATCAGCCTCGTTTTCCAGCTGTTAATTTCCTCCAGTTCCCGGTTCCGTTGTTCCAGGGTTCTCCGGGCCTGCAGAAGGTTCAGGTGGAGCTTAACTCGGGCGGCGATAACGGCGCTTTCCACGGGTTTTTCGATATAATCCACCGCTCCAGCCTTGAAGCCCTCCAGCATGGATTCGGTTCCTTTTTTTTCCGCCGTAATAAAAATGATGGGAATATGGGATAGTCCCTCTAAACTGCACAGTCGTTTGCAGGTTTCGTACCCGTCCATCCCAGGCATGGACACGTCCAAAAGAATAAGGTCCGGCGGCGCGGCGGCGGCGCTTTCGATCGCGCTGGGACCACTTTGGGCAAGACGGATAGCGTAACCTTCCTTTCGTAAAAAACTCCCAATGATCTTTAAATTATCGGGATTGTCGTCCACGATAAGTATAGATGGGGCTTGATCATCCATCATTCAGCACCTCGTTACTATTGTGGCCCTATCATAAACCATATCGGGCCCATAGGCAACCTTTCTAGCGGTTTGTCGGGATTTTTAGGCCCCAAAGCGGTCTTGGGGGAACGAAAAATCCATCAGTCCGACAGGTTTATCGGTGCCCCGTTGTCATAAAAATGTCATACCCCTTCTGTATGGTAAAGGTATGGAAAGCCAAAACACCAAACCCTACTGTATAGAAATTGCGGATGACGAAGGTATTATCCTTCTGTGGTTGTCCCGTACCGTGGCGCGACTCTGCGATCGGGTCGTTACGGCGGTCAACGGCGAACAGGCCGTTCAGGTTTACCGTAACCATAAGCCGCCTATAGTATTGCTGGATATTTCTATGCCCCTCAAGGACGGCTTGGAGGCGGCCCGGGAAATCCGAGATTTGGCGCGAAAGGAAGGGGCCTTTGTCTACCTCATCGCGTTGACCGCGAACCCCTTTACCCCAGAAATACGGGATACCTTCGATGCCTTCCTGGGTAAGCCTGTAAAAACGGAAGCTCTGGTAGGCCTCCTTAAACAGGTTAGGGAATCTATTCTCATCTAATACACTTTTTAATTTTTCTAAGACCTGTAATGGCTTTTATTTTTAATGAAGATACAGGTGTTTGTATCAAGTAAATACATTTATAAGCCATCTCTTTCTTGCATTTCTGGTTGTTCTCTTCCATTAGCCATGAAATCATCCGTAAATCCATACAAACCATTTAAAAATGTTTCCCATACCTTGTCTTTTGGAAAAAGAATAACGCTATCTCCGACTTTCTGAATTAATACAGCATCTCCTGTAAAATTATATTCTTTAGGCAATCTTACCGCTTGGCTTCGTCCATTCTGGAACAATTTTGCTGTTTGCATAATTGATTCCTCCCAACATAAGTATATATCATGATATATACTTATGTCAATAGAATTCCATATTTCAGCGGAACAATTCTAAAAACTGATGTTTTTAGAATTGTCTCATATTTCTTTTAAGCGTCGTAGTCCCGTAACTTCCTAATTTACGGGACAGCCTCAATTGAATCCATATCTTCTATTTCTATCTTCCTTGATTTTATATACGTAACAAATTATATTTAATACGTACGGAGGCAATTATGCCCAAGAAACTTACCTTAAACATTGATGATGAATTGATTTCCTTTGCGCATTCCTATTCCCAACAAAATGGGTTATCTATATCCAAACTCTTTGAACAATATCTTGCTCGCTTACGCACAACAGAGCAAAAGCAGGAACTTAATCCTAAAACAGCCAATTTGTATGGACTATTCCAAGATTCACCCATCCCTGATAAAAAGCAATTAAGGAAATCATTTCATGAAAAAAGTTCTTTTTATAGGAGAACTGTGCATAATTGTTAAGGCGTAAGGTTCAAAGGGTCAAGAAACGGAACGTTAGGACCGCTTTAGACGGTACCCGAAACCGGGAACGGTCTCTATGTGGCGGTCCGCCCCTTGGGAGGCCAGGCGTCTTTTAAGCCGGTAGACCAAAACGGCCACGGAATTTTCTTCTACTGGCCCATTGGGTCCCCACACCCGGTGGATAATCATGTCGTGGGTCAGGATCCGTTCGGGGTTTTCTAAAAAATAACACCACAACCGGCCCTGCAGGGGGGGCAGGGGAACCTTTTCCCCTCCGATGAGCGCGGCGGCGTCCCTGGAAGACCAGCCCATATCCCCATAGAAGGGCGGGTCCTCGGGGGTGGAGGATTCTGTAGTCGGCGTTTTTTTGGCGTTATAAAGGCGGTTGCGCCGGTAGAGGGCCTTGATCCTCTCTAGCAATTCATCGCTGTCGAATGGCTTGCTTATATAATCGTCGCCACCGGCGTCTAAACCGAGAATTTTATCTTCCGGTTCCCCCCGGGCGCTGACAAAAAGAATGGGTGTGGTGACCCCTTTTTCCCGAAACCGTTGGACCAGATCGGTTCCCCGTTGATCCGGCAGGCCCACATCGCAGAGAATTACGTCCGGCGTTCGATCCCGCAGAAGGATCCGCCCTTCTTCCGCGTTACTGGCGTAGTAGACTTGCCAATCGGTGGTCTTAAAGATAGCCCGGTAGGTTTGGCGCATCAGGGCTTCGTCATCGATCACCAGTACCCGCATCGTTATTCGGTAACCTCTTTGTAGGTATCCATAATGGTGGCGAATTCTTCCTTGGTTTTTAAAAATAGGTCGACCAATTCGGGGTCAAAGTGAACACCCCTACTTTCGGCGATAATGGTTTCGGCCTTTTCCCGGGAAAAGGGGGGCTTATAGGTCCGTCGGGACCGCAGGGCATCGTACACGTCCGACAGGGCAACCACCCGGGCCTCTATAGGTATAGCGTCCCCTTTTAAATGGTTTGGGTATCCCGAGCCGTCCCATTTTTCGTGGTGGTGAAGGACGATGTTTTTAGCCACCGGAGGTATGGTATCCCTATCAAGGATCTGGTGGCCGATGATCGGATGCTGTTGAATAACCGTAAATTCCTCCGGGGTCAGCTTGTCCGGTTTGCGGAGGATAGAGTCGGGAATACCGATTTTTCCAATATCGTGGAGGGACGCATACCGCCCAATTTCCCGTTTTTTCTGCTCGGGAATATCCAAATGGTTGGTCAGGTGTTTAGAAAATTCCGTTACCCGACGGATATGTAGGCCCGTCTCGTCGTCCCGGTAAAAGTTAGCGTTTTCTAGCACCTCCACCAGGGTCATGGTGATCGTTTCGATTTCCAGAACCTGTTCTTTTACCCGCTCTTCCAACTGGTCCCGGTAATACTTAAGCTCCAATTGACTAAAAACCCGGGCCACCACTTCCCGGGGGTTAAAGGGTTTAGAAATATAATCCGCTCCCCCGGCGTCAAACCCCTTAACCTTAGAGTCCGTGTCGTCCAGGGCGCTGATAAAGATGATGGGAACCCTCTCCGTTTGGGGAAGGCTTCGCAATTGCAGGGCCAGGTCGTACCCGTCTACCTGGGGCATCATGATATCCAACAAAAATAGATCGGGGACCCGGTATTTTAGGGATTCCAAAGCCTGGGCGGCGTTGCTGGCAAAGCCCACATCCAGACCCTTTTGCTGGAGCAGGCTCCCTAAAATACGCAAATTGACGGGTTCGTCATCCACAATAAGAACCTTAGGGCGGTTCGTTGTCGTCCATTGTGCCATGCAAATATCATAGAACCGATCCTAGGCACCGTCAACATACCCCAAAAGGGCTCCTAATCGGATAAAAAGTTGGGAGATAGCGTCGATGTCCAAATTTTCTGCGGCGGTACTCAAGGTTTTTCCGTACTCCGCCAGGGCTTCCCAGCGCCACTCCTGCCCTTCCGCCGTCAAATCCCGGCCTAGTTCGGCGATCCCATCCATGGAAAGGGTTACCCGAAGCATTTTTAAACGTTTTTCGTACTTTTCTACCAGGGCCTTCCGGACCGATTCGTCCACGACTCCCCAGCTTTCTTCCGCCGTCCTGGGTTTCCCGCCGATCAGTGGGGCCGCCTCTTCGACGCAGGGACATTCCTCGTGGGGCAGATAGGGGGCCAGGAGGGCGAGAAAGTCCGAACGACGGAAGGGTTTTTTTAAAAAACCCTGAATTTCCGGGAGGTCCATATACTGTTCCGGGGGAGTCGAAGCGGAGGCAATGATGATGGGGATGGACCGGAGCTTTTCCGAGGCCCGTATCCGCTGTATCAATTGGGACCCCGACATTTTTGGCATCATCATATCCGTTACGACCACGTCTACGGTTTCCTGTTCCAACAGGGTCAACGCTTCCAGACCGTTGTTCGCCGTTATAATCCGTACCTGCTGGTCCCCCAAAAATTCCCGCAGTATGGTCCTGTTGTAGGGTTCGTCCTCCACGATTAGTACGGTGCCCCCGGTTAGATGGATATCCATTTTGACGGTTTTGCTGTCCGGGGTTCCCGGTTTTTCTCCTCCAGCGCTGATCTCCGAAATACGTTGTTCCAGGGGAAGGATAAGCGTAAAGGTGGAACCCCGGTGTTCCTCGCTTTGAACGGTAATGGTACCCCCCATGAGCCTGGCCAATTGAAGGGATATGCTCAACCCGAGGCCGGTACCACCGTAACTTCGGGTCGTCTGGCCGTCGGCTTGCCGGAAGGCCTCAAAAATCACCGTCTGGTCCTGTTTGGAAATCCCGATCCCCGAATCGGCCACGGCGAAGCACAGTTGGGGCACCCCGGTCTGGCCATCCTTTTCTATGGAAACAGAAAGGCGGATAAAGCCTTTATGGGTGAATTTTACGGCGTTTCCCAGGAGGTTCGTCAAAACTTGGCGGACCCTGTTATCGTCCATCACCACCTTTTCCGGTACCTCCGGTGCGATCTGGATGGAGAATTCCAGACCCTTGTTTTTCGCCATCTGACTAAAAATAAGATCTACCGTGGAAATAAAGGAGGGGAGATCGATTTCCCGGGGCTTTATGGTCATCCGGCCCGCCTCGATTTTAGAAAGATCCAAAATATCGTTGATCAGGGCCAGCAGGGCCTTACCGCTGGTCTGGATACCCGTGACGTAGGACCGGTACTTGGGGTCCGTGACCCCGTCGTGTAAAAGTTCGCTAAAGCCAAGGATCGCCGTCATGGGGGTGCGGATTTCGTGGCTCATGTTCGCCAGAAATTCGCTTTTAACCCGTTCCGCCCGCTGGGCCCGCTGGGTTTCCTCTTTTAGTTCCATCGAATAACGGCGAATGGTAACCATTTTGTTCCGTAGGAGGATGAACGAGAGCATAAAAAAGAGAATGGAAACCACAATCCCCACGGAGGTGCGTAGATTGTTCTGGGCCATGGTTTTTGCCAAACGTTCGGACCGTTGTTCCCGCAGGCGATCCACCGCAGAAAGTTTGGTTTCGTGGAGGCCGTACATCCGGTCGATCAGGTTGTTCACTTCCTTTCCGGTTATGATGTCGTTGGTGGCGCTCGGGGGGTGGCCTTCGACTTCATCGACCGGAACGGTGATGACCACGTCGTTTACCCCGTTTAAGGTTTTTCGCAGATCCCAAAGGATGCTAAGAAATAGTTCCTCAATATCCACGGAGACCCGTTGTAATACCCCTTTGGAGATTTCGTCCCCCGTGACATCTAAAAGGTGGATGGATTTCTGATAATTCCCCTGATAGGTGGCCAGGTCCTCGGCCCGTTGGGAGCGGATAAAACGGCGGGCATCGCTGGCGGTTTTTATAACCTGTATAAAGGTGGTATCGATCGCCCGGGTGTCTTCGTACAACTCGGAATTTTTACTTTCCAAAAGGATAAGATCCTGGTTTTGCAGGATCAAAAAACCTATGGATGTAATAAGCAAAATAAAGCCCACCACCATGGCAAGGTATTCAAAAGGCACGTGCCGTACAATAAACTTGTTTATCCAGCCCACCCGTATTGCTCCTTTTACTAACGATATAATCGGCAGAAAAACCAGGGGATATTAAAATTCTTGAGTCCCCTCTAAAAACCAATTGAGGCTGTCTCATTCTTCCATCCTCCGCAGGATCACGAGCCCCTTTCGTCGAAGCTGGGCGTCGAGGGTGTGGCCCTTCGCTGGTGTGGTCCCCCTCGGGGCGAGGTCCCCGGCGGGGCCATCGGAACCCGAGAGTATTTGAGTCCATGCGCGTTGAAACTCCCCTCGGGCTACGCCGTTTAGCCCCGATGCGGCGATCAACAGTTCCCGTAGGTCCTGGGCCTGCTGGGGGGTGGAAAGTTTAATCCGACATTCCTCCAGGCGCCACCACCAGCGCAGGTAGGTATCCCCCCCCTGGGTCTTGCCCCGGGTACTTCCGCCGTCAACCATGGGCTGGGAACCGAGAAATACCAGCTTATCCGTGGGGCTCCCCTCGGTAGGGTCCCCTTTTTCCGGGGCCTCCGCTCGAATTTTCGGTACCCATAGCCCGATGCCCCGGTCCCGTTCTTCTTCCCGGTCCCGGGCGTAGCGATCCAACAGCTGGAGCACCGTATCCGGGGGTATTTTGGGCGGGGGGACTGAAAAAGGAAAGGCCGATCCTACCGGAGTGGAGGTATCTCCGGCCATCCATCGGGATAATAGGGTGTCCAGGGGACCGCTAAAACGGTCAAAGGAAGACTCCCCTGAAAAGCGCAGATCGTTATCGGCAAAATAATCTGGATTTTGATCCTCCGGGGCTTCGTCCTCTACCCGTAATCGGGGGTGGCGGCCCCGTTTCCACTCGGCGTAGATCCGGGAGTGTCGGGTTAGGACAAACTTATGCCAAAAGCCCGAATCCAACAGGCCCGCCTCGAACAGTTGGCGCAGGGTTTCCGCCGAATCGATAATTTCTTGATCATCCTGGTCGTAGTAGCCAAAAATCAGATAGGCGTGGGTTAGGATTCCCGCTTCCTTAAAGGCGGCGCACGCGCGAACCACCTGCTCCAAGCCTATACCTTTTCCCAGTCGTTTAAAGCCCCCGGGGGTGGCTACCTCGATACCGGCGGATACGGCGATCAGGCCCCCAGCGGCCAGCAGGGCCGCCGTGTCGGGGGAGAAGTCCCGTTCAAAACGGATATTGCCCCAAAATACCAGGGGAAGAGCGGCGGCCCGGTTCAGCTCCGCCAGGCGAACCAGGGACGCCACCGGGGCCGCTTCGTCCACCAGGTGAAGTCCCCGGATTCCCGTCCGTTTTGCCTGGTTTGCCAGGTGGTTAAAAAGGGCCTCCACGTTGACAGGCGAAAAGCCCCGGATATAATCCAGTTGGACGTCGCAAAACGCGCAGGCGTGCCAGTAACAACCGTGGGCCAGGTAGGCCTTTAGCCAGCGGCCTTCGGTCCAGAGCCGGTGCATGGGGTTTTCGTCGTCCACCGCCAAAATGTAGCGGGAAAAATCCACGGCGGAATAGTCGGGGAACAGGGTGGTCGACAGCCTCCGCTCCAGTTCGTCGAACCCCTGGGCCGTTTCTAGGGCCGTTTCTGGGGCCGGGGTTCCCGACTCCCGGTGGTTTTCCGTGGTCCCCTCCCTTTCCGGAAACCCGTCGCAGTTTCCCACGAGCTCCCCGGTAAGGGGAGACCGGTACAGGGTTTTGTAGAGGGGCCGGTCCTGGGGTGGGAAAAAGTACGCCCTTCCTCGGGAACGGCGGGATGGATCGACCCTTCGCAGGACCCTTAGGATATCGGAAAGGGCGCCGTAACCCCGGTCAAAACAGAGAAAATCAAAATAATCGAACAACCGTTTTGCTCGAATCGAGCGCAGTTCCGTGTTCACGTACCCGCCCCCGGCTATGGTTACCAGGGCTTCGTTCCCGTAGGCCCGGGCGGAGCGGGCCGCGAAAAGGGCGCCGACCAGGGTACCGGGAAAGGGGAGGGTAAAGGCCAGGATAGTCGGCTCCCCGTTTCCGTTGGGTGTCCCCGGTCCTGGGTCCAGGGCCTTCCATTCCTCTTGGCAAAGGGGGCCGTAGAAGGTCCGCAGGATGTACCCGTCCAAGGCCCCTTCCACAGTAGAAAAGGATCGTACGCTGGCGGCTAGGGAATCGGCGTACTTTATTAACGAAAACGTAGGGTCCAGCACCGCGGTGATAAAATCCGCCAGGTCCGCCAAGAGGGCCGAAGCGATGCGGCGATCGTTCAGGGTGCCGCTGTACCGCCCCGGGGCTTCCCCGGATTCCCCAAGGGTCTGGGCCAGCAGGGCGTCGGTTCGGGGCCCCGAGGGGAAGGTTCCGTTGGCCAGGGTAAGAAAGTGGCCGTATTCCACGCTTTTTCCCCGCAGTATTTCCAGTATTGGTTCGATGGACCGGATCCACCAGGGGGCCTGGGAGAGGAACCGTTCGGCCTCCCGACGGAACGCCGCCTTCCGAAACTCCGGCCGGTAAGCCGGCTGGCTCCCCGCCCCACCACGGGATTCCCTGCCCTGGGGGGAACCTAAAACCTCGGCGGCGTCGGCAAAAATCCGAGTCAAGGCCGGAACGGAAAAGATCCGTTCAAAAAGACCGATGGAATGGTCCCGGACCTCCACGGGGATAGATTGGGACTTGAAAAAAGCCTGTAAGTAGTAAGGCGCCGGGTAGGGGGTGTTCAGCTGGACAAAGGGACTTTGAATTAACAGGGCCCTCATTGCAAGCCTCCCTTGGGTGTAAAGGATGGACACTGGTGCCCCGTGGCTTGAAATACCTCGATGGAGGGTAAATGACGGGTTTTTATGGCAAACAGGGTACAGATCCGGGGAAAGTGGGGATCCCAGGAAACTTTAAAGTATACGCACTTTAGGCAGTCGGGGGAACGTCGGGTGTCGGTTTCCATAGAGGTTTGACAGTGTACTCTTCTTTGGGGTATGCTTCAATATAATGAAAGAATTGGTTGGCGTTCCCGCTTCCTCCGGTGTGGCGATCGGGAAGGTTTTTCTGTACAAAGACGATATCTTCTCCCAAATTCCCCGGTATTCCATACAACAGGGAAACGTAGAGGGGGAGTGGAAGCGTTTTGTGGAAGCGAACCAATCGGCCCAAAGGGAAGTCCAGGATTTACGGGATAGGGCCCAGAGGGAGATGGGGGATGACCAGGCCAAAATCTTCGAAGCCCACCTGTTGATGCTCTCGGACGAGGATATCCACGATCAGCTTAAAAATCGGCTCGAATCGAATCTGGAAAATATAGAATGGATCGTTTGGGAAAATTCCCGCGCCCTGGCTCAAAAGTTGAGTACCGCCCAAGACCCGGCCCTGCGGGATCGGGCGGCGGATATCTACGATGTATCCCGGCGGCTTTTAAATAATTTACTTTCCATAAAAAAAATTTCCCTGACCGAGTTAACCTGGGACTGTGTGCTGGTGGCCCACGATCTTTTGCCCTCCGACGCCCTGATCATGAACAAGTCCCACGTTAAGGCCCTGGTTTTGGATATGGGCGGCATGACCTCCCATACGGCGATTTTGGCCCGGGCCTTCGAGATCCCCGCGGTCCTGGGGCTTTCGAACGCCTCCTTGGAGATTAAGGACGGCGATACGGTGGCGGTGGACGGCAATTCAGGCCGGGTAATCGTCAACCCCGACGAAACTACCCTGCAAAAGTACCGGACCATTACGGTGAATTTGCAAAAAATAGCCGGGGAATTGGGAGCTCTGCGGGATTTAAACGCGGAAACTCTGGATGGAGTCCGGGTCCAACTAAAAGCGAATATTGAAATTCCCGAAGAGGCGGAACACGCGATCCAATACGGCGCCGAGGGTATCGGGCTGTACCGTTCCGAGTTCCTTTTTTTAACCCAGGGGAGCGCCACGGACGAGGAGCAACAGTACCGGGCCTACCGCACCGTGGTCTCTGCCATGGGGGGCAAACCCGTAACCATCCGAACCCTGGACGTGGGGGGGGATAAGCTAATCCCGGAACTACAGTCCAAGGCGGAAAAAAATCCCCTGTTGGGGTGGCGGGCCATCCGGTTTTGCCTTTCCCACCGGGACCTTTTTAAAACCCAACTGCGGGCCCTGCTCCGGTCCAGCGTGGAAGGAAATCTTAAAATTATGTTCCCCATGATTTCGGGGATAGAGGAACTGGAAGACGCCCTGGCGGTGCTGGAGGAAGCCAAGGCCGAATGCCGGAAGCGGGGCCAGGCTTTCGCCGAAAACCTGGAAGTGGGAACCATGATAGAAATTCCCTCCGCCGCCATGACCGCGGATATTTTGGCCAAACGGTCCGCCTTCTTTTCCATAGGAACCAACGATTTGGTTCAATATTCTATCGCCGTAGATCGGGGGAACGAACGGACCGCCTATTTGGCCCAACCCTTCCATCCCGCGGTCCTCCGGTTTATCAAAAGGACCATCGATGCGGCCCATACCATGGGCATCCCGGTGGCCATGTGCGGAGAATTGGCGGGGGATCCCCAGGCTACGGGGATCCTTTTGGGGCTGGGGTTGGATGAATTTAGCATGTCCGCCTCCTCCATCCCCCGGGTAAAAAAGGTCATCCGATCCTGCAGGGCCTCCGATTGTCGCCTTTTGGCGGAAAACGCCCTGGCCCTTTCGTCGTACCGGGACGTTCAAACCTTGGTCCAAAAGTGGATGGACCAGCGGTTCCCCGCCTAAGGGTTTGTCGCCCAGGTTCCGAGGCCTTTCGGCTTTCGGACATCGATCCACGGGTTTCCGCCCCTGAGAAATCCGCCCCGATTTTGTAACAAATTCATTTGGAGTTTTAGCGTATATGGAGTATAGTCCCGATAAAAAATACCGGAATCTACCGGTGGTCGTGCTGGTTGGGCGTCCCAACGTGGGTAAATCGACCCTTTTTAACCGCCTGTTGCGTCAGCGCCGGGCCATAACCGATCCAACGCCCGGGGTAACCCGGGATCCGGTGGAAGCCGCCACTTTTTTGGTGGGCTACCCCCTTACCCTGGTGGATACCGGCGGTTTTAAGCTGGACAGGGAAGCCCTGGACGACCTGGTAATCGAAAAGACCAAGGAAACCATCGAACGGGCCGATTTGGTGGTCCTGATTCTGGAAGCGGGGGACCTGACCAGCGAAGATTTGGAGTTTATCGAGTATTTGCGTCCCCACCGGGATCGACTGCTCGTGGCGGTGAATAAGACCGAGGGGGGGCGGCGGGAAAGTTACGCCTGGAACCTGCTTTCCCAGGGGTTCAAGACCGTGTACCCGATTTCCGCGGAGCACGGGGACAATATTTTTGATTTGGAAGAGGCCATCGTTCAACGGCTCGATTTTTCCAAGGTCGAAGAGGACCAGGACGCGGATCGGGATATACGGATCGCCATAATCGGTAAGCCCAACACGGGAAAATCCACCCTTTCCAACCGGTTGACCGCCACGGATGCCTCTATTGTCAGCGATATCCCCGGCACGACCCGGGACGTGGTGGAGGGCCGCTTTGTCTATAAAAAACGGTCCTTCGTGGTGCTGGATACCGCGGGCATTCGGCGAAAGAACCGGGTTACCGAAAACATCGAGTACTATTCGGTAAACCGGGCCATCAAGACCCTGGAACAGGCGGACCTGGTTTTTCTGCTTATCGACGCCCAAGAGGGCCTTACCGAACAGGATAAAAAGATCGCCGCCCTGGCCCACGAACAGGGCAGGGGTATTATCCTGGTGTTGAATAAGTGGGATACCATGCCGAAGCTCAAAAACACCTTTGAGGCTTCGGTCGACCGGATCCGTTATTTTTTTGGCCAAATGGAGTATGCCCCCGTGGTAGCCCTCAGCGCCCAAAACGGAACGGGAATAGAAACCCTTTTGGATACGGCCCTTCGGATGTACGGCCAACTTATTCGGCGTATCGACACGGGACCCCTGAATCAGGCCCTGCAACGGTGGCTGGAAGAGTATCCGCCCCCCGTGGGCCCCAAGACCCGGTTCAAGGTTCGGTATGCCGTACAAACCTCGGCGAATCCGGTAAAATTCGTCATCTTCGCCTCCCGGCCCGACGCGGTTTCCGATTCCTACGTGGCGTATTTGCGGAATAAACTGCGCAAAGATTTGGGGTACTCCCTTATCCCCGTGTCCATAGAAATTCGAGGTTCCCGCAAAGATCCCAAAACCGCCCGGCAGGAACGGGAAGCCAAAAGGACCGAGGCGAACGCCCGGGAGCGATCCGGTGGCCACGTTTCAGATCGGTGAGGTAGAACGGCTTTTGGGGATACGGGCCCACGTTCTGCGGTATTGGGAAAAGGAAATCCCCCTTTTGCAGGTGCGTAAAGACCTGGGCGGACGACGGGTCTACACCGAACGGGATGTGGCCCTCCTGTACCGTCTGCGGTACCTTTTGTACGAACGGCGTTTTACCCTGGAGGGCGCCCGGGAACAGCTTATTAAAGAGGCTTCCCAGGGGGATCAAAACCTGCGGGCCCAGATCTACAACCTGCGGGCGGACCTTCTGTCGGTGTATTTTATGGTTCGAAATATGACGGGGGACTAGGATGGGATCCTTTCTTTTTCCAGAGCTCGACCCTTCTTCCCAGGTGGCCCTGGAGCGCCTGGTACGGGTAATCGACGAAGTTTTCCCCCTGCCCGCCCGTTTTCGCGCTACCCTGGCCCGGGATGTGGCGGACCTTTCCCGGCTTTTAACCAGCGAACGGAGCCGGAGGAACGATGGATATCTGGGGGAAGCGGCCCACCTTTCGGCCTACCTCCGGTATTTTCTTCCCTGGAACGTTTTCCGTCTAGTTCGACTGCTGGGTTCCCTGCCGTTACAATTTCAAGACCAGGATTTCCTTACCGATGTAGGATCGGGGCCCCTCACGTTTCCCCTTGCCCTGTGGATCGCCCGGCCGGATCTGCGACAAAGGCGATTGACCTTCCGTTGTCTAGACCGGACGGGCAAGATTCTGGAGGCGGGAAAGCGGATTTTTTCTGCCCTCACGAAGGAGGCTGGGGAACCCTGGACCATGGTTACCATCCGGGGGTCCTTGGGCGATCCCATCCGGGGCGACGGAGCGGCCCTGGTGACGGCGATAAACCTGTTCAACGAACTTTTTTGGGATAGCCGAGCCCCCCTGTGGTCCTTCGCGGAAAAAAACGGGGGGCTGTTAAACTCCCTGGCGTCCCCCTCCGGATCGATCCTGGTGGTGGAACCCGGTATCCCCCGTTCGGGGGCCTTTATTGCCGAACTGCGGAGCGCCCTTCTGCGGGAAGGCCGTCTTCCCCTAGCCCCCTGTCCCCACGGGGGACCCTGTCCCCTACAATCTGAAAGCCGGGGGGCGAAATGGTGTCACTTTGTCTTTGAAACCGACTCCGCCCCGGCATCCTTAAAAAAACTCTCCATCGCCGCGGGGATACCCAAAGAACGGGCTACCCTCAGTTTCCTCTTCGCAGGCCCCAGGACCCCCGAAGCTAAACCGGTCGAACCGGCGGCGAACCTCCGGGTGATTTCGGACCCCTTCCCCCTGGATCGGGGCCGCTACGGCCGCTACGCCTGCGCCGAGTGGGGCCTGACCCTGATAACCGGTTCGAGGTCCGCCCTGGAGGCTTCCCCTTCGGGGCTCCTCTTGGGCTTGCCTAAGAACCTTCCCAGTCCAGCGGCCCGTCGGGACGCGGAACGGGATAAAAAATCCGGCGCCCTCATTATAGACCGTAGTCTTTTAGAGTAGCGCTGAGGGAGGAATCCCCCGATTTTTTCATTTGGGCGATGAGGGCCCCCAGGTCCCGGGGTAGGGGGGCGGAAAATTCCGTGCCTTCCGACGTCCCGGTATCGGGGAACAGCCCCGGTGGAAGCTTGATGTACCCCGCGTGGAGCCCCAGGCGGTTTAACAGCGGCTTTTCCAGGTAAGGGTCCCCCTTCCATTTTCCCTTAAACGACGAAAGCCTTACGGCTTCTGCGGTGCCGTACAGGGGATCCACCACGATGGGGTGTCCCAGGCTGGCTAAATGAACGCGGATCTGGTGGGTCCTGCCGGTTTCCGGCATGGCTTCCACCAGCGAATAGGTTTCCACCGAGCCGAGCAAACGGAACCGGGTTAACGCCGGTTTTCCCCCCCCCTTATCGATCACCGTCCTATGGGCTCGGTCGCCGTCGGGCCGCAGGGCCAGTTCGCACACCGTCGTATCCCAGGAGGGGCGGCCGTGTACCACGGCGATATACCCTTTGGTCACCGCACGGGATTCAAAGGCCTGGGATAGCACCCTGTGGGCCTCTGGAGTCTTCGCGAACAGCACCAAACCCGAGGTATCCCGGTCGATACGGTGAACCACGTAGACCCGGTGGGGGTAGGGGAGGGGAGGTTTTGCGGGAGGAAGCTCCCGGCTGGCCTTCAAAACCAAGGCGGCGTAGTGGGAATTTAATAACTCATCGAGCCGATCTTTAGAATCGTCCCAACGGTCGGCGATGACCGCTATACCGCTGGACTTATTCAGGACCACAAAAAAATCGTTTTCAAAAACTATGGAAAAGGGGGCTTGGACTTTCATGGGGCCAGTATACCCCGGGCCTCCGTTCGTATCAACCAAAGGGTGATCGACGAAGTCGGCCCTAGGCCGACTTGGAGCCCGTAGGCCTGCCTTTTAGGGGGCCCGGTACAGCCGCCGGTGGTATCGGTGGTTGTTTATTAAGGCTCAGATATATATTATACGATATATATTCGGAGGTATATGTATGGTGAAAAGGAGCCTCGCGGCGGTAGCTTCGACCCAGCGGGTGATTATTCAGGGGCTTTTGGGAGCTCTGGTATTTGTGGCTTCCTCGGTGTTTGGCCTGAGCCTATGGATTATCCTGGGGATAGGCGCGGTGACGGGCCTCATTTTTGGGAAGGTCTTCTGCCGGTGGATCTGCCCCCTGGGCTTTATCATGGAACTGGTCATGGGGCTGGGAGGGCCGGACGGCAAATTTAAACAGATGTACCAGTATCACAAACTAGGCTGTCCCATCGCCTGGGTTTCCGGGGCGTTGAACCGTTTCTCCCTGTTCAAAATTCAGCTGGACGAAAAGAGTTGTGTGGATTGCGGCGCCTGCGACAAGGCTTGCTACATCTCCTCCCTGGATCCAAAAAAATTCAGCCTCTTCAAAACCGGAATGGAATCTTCATCCTCCGCTTTTTCCTGCTCCCGATGCCTATCCTGCGTGGCCGCCTGTCCCACGGGAAGCCTCCACTACACGGCCCTGCCGCGCAAAATCGCTCATGGGGCCCCTAAAAAATAGAGGATGAGGAGGGTCAGAAGGCGGTACACGTCCGGGTGCCCCGAGGTTCCCCGGGCGGTGGCGAGGTAGGCCTTGGTCTGCTGGAGGAGCCATACAAAGGCGCCCAGGTGGGGGCTGGCCCGGAAGGCTAAGTTCTGGAGTTCCTCCTCTTTCTGCTCCCCAAAGATCGCTAAAAGCGACGAATCGGCGTACCGAACCAGGTCCTCCAGGGCTTGAATTTCCCTCCCGGATTCAAAGTTTTCCCGCGCCGAAAGAACCAGGGCCAGGTTTTGCTTTATCCGATCCTTCGGGGCGCGATCTTTTATCCTTCGGGCTTTTGCTTCCAGGCGCTTAAAAACCTTGCCCACCCTATCGGCCATGCCCGCCTCGGAACCGGAAACGTAACGGTAGAATTCTCCCGGTCGTCCCAAAAGGTTACCAAAGGCGATGGCGTACTGTCGGCGGATGCTGAGACTGCGACCGCTGAGGAGGCGGGGAAAGATATCCCGGGCGGCTTCAAAGAGACCGAGCCGTCCCGCGGCGTCCGCCGCCGCGGCCCGGAGGCGGTCGCTTTTTGTCTGATGGTAAAAGTCCAGCACCGCCTTTTCCGCTTCGCTTCCCCCAATATCCCCCAGGGCTTGAACGCAGGCTTCGAGCATTTCCTCCGAATCGGTCTCCTGGAGAGCCTTTATGAGGACCGGGACGGGGCGTTTATCCCGAATTTTCCCCAGGGCCCGAACCGCGGCGATTCGGAGGGATGAACTACGGTCCCCAACCCGTTCCGTCAGGGCCTCCACCGCCAAGGGGGACCCGATGCGGCCCAACGCCCGGACGGCCTCTTCCCGAATTTCCGGATAGGGGTCCTCCAGCCGGGCCAGGATCTCCTCCAACGCCAGGTCTCCGGTTTCCGACTCTATGGACCGCAGGGCCTGTTCCGCCCGGCTGGGATCGCTGGCGGTGGCAATGTCGTCCAGGTACGCGTAGGTTTTTAGGATTCCCGGGTTGGCTAGACGCCCAATAACAAAGCCCATGGGCCGTTCCCGGCCTTCGCGGACCCTGGAAAGAATGAGGGCGGAAAAAATCACCATGCCGATGGCCAACAGCTGGACCACGTGAAAGTTGCTAAAACGGAGGTTCCCCACGGGGACGGAAACCCTGGAAAGCGCGTCCAGTAAAAAGCCCCCCACCAGGGAGCCTCCGGCGGACACGATACCCACGATGGTCATGTACCAGGCCACGAAGGCGATCCTGTTACGGTTTGGGGATAGGGACAGCATCATTTGGTTAATCCCCTCCCAAAAAGCGGGGGCCAAAAGGCCCGTTCCGATGGAGATGAGGGGAAGCAGGTAGGTAAAACTTCGATGGGTTAGAAAGAGGTACCCAATCCAGCTGATGACGAAGAAACACCCCATCACCACCACGGGTTTTCTGCCCCATTTATCCATCACGATCCCCCAAAAGGGTGCGCTGAGGACCCAGGTTAGCTGGGAGATAACGAACATAATACCAAGCCAGGTATTGGGCGCCCCAACCGTATCGGGGTTAACCACGTAGGGGGCCTGGAAAGGGGCGATCAGGTTTATCGAAAAAATCGCGATTCCCACGGCGAGGGAGAAACGAATAAAGTTGGAATTTTTAAGGGGCTCCAGGGCGTCGATGGGGGAAAACCTCTTTTTTTCCAGCGCCTCCGGCTCGGGGATAAAAATATTAAGGATGATATCCGCCAGTCCCGTAAGTCCGCCGATGGAAAAAATAACCACGTACACCCAAAACCGACCGGGTCCATCAAAAAAATCCAGGGTCATGCTGGCTAAGAAAAACCAAATCACGTTGATTACGTTTAAAATGGCCGATCGTTTAAGAAAAAAGGTGCCCCGGATGTTTTCTGGAAAGATATCGGCCACCCAGCTCCACCAACCGGCGGCACTGGCGTTCATAAAGATCCAAGAGATGGGTAGGGCTATCATGATGGCCCGGATCCCCCAGGCTCGGTCCCCGTGGGCCGCGGCCATAAAGGCGGAAGCGGCGATGGACAGGGTAAGTATGCGGTGTACCAGATGGATACCCACAAAAAAGGGCTTTTTTCTGGGTGCGTAACCGTAAATAAAAATGGAGGCCAGTTGGAACAGCCCGGACAGCTGGATCAAAGCGATAAGGGCTCCCAGGGTAGAGGACGAGGCGCCCAATTCGTTTTGTAAAAAAACGTTGAAAATGGGCTGGGGTGAACAGACGATTTGCCATACCGTCGCCAACCCCCCGGTTAGGACGTTCAGCCTCATGGCGGTATTCAACTGCCGAAAGGAAAGTTTTTTAATGGAAGCTTCAGCCATGGGTTAATTGTAGCGACGGTCCATGGCCCTCGTCTAGGAGCCTGTCAAATTGAGTATGGGATAGACAGGACGGCGGGGGTATCTTAGACTAGGGGGAAAGGGTTATCCACAAATGAAATTCCAAAGTGTAGGTTTTTTGCTGTTTTTTAGTATGACCAATTGGGCCTATAACGAGGAGTCCAGCTCTCCGTGGGGTCTAGAGGTTCCGTCCCTCCACGAGGGGTCCTGGAAAGCCCTAAGCCTGCCGGGGACGGTTCCCCTGAACGGGGGTTTTGTGGGCCCCGCGGCAGGCCTTAGCCCCAGGGTTCTAAAAGGATTTTTCGCATGAGACCTTGGACGATAGCGGGTGTGTGTATACTTACCCTGGGGTACGCTTCCTGCGTAAGCACCCCTCCTCCGGTTCCTTCCTCGCCCCCTACGGAAGCGGCCTCTTCCGTTCCCCCGTCAGAAAGCGCCGCCGTGTCCCCCCCGGAAAGCGCCCCCCCCGTTTCTTCCCCTCCGGTCGAACCATCGGTCGGGGCGTCCGTCCTTCCCCCAACGGTAGCGGAGGCCCCCGTATCCCTGGCGGAACCTCCCCAACCCTTCGCGGAGGCCTCCCCGTCGATCCAGCCGCCCTCCGGACCCTCTATTCCCCTGGCGGAACCCCGTCCCCTGGTTTCCGCTTTCCCCCCCATTCCGGCTCCAAAAACCGAGAAACCGGCGGCCTCTCCGCCTCCGCCCGCCCAGACCCCTACGGTGGTCCCCCCTCCAAAGCCCCCTGTCGCCGCGGCGGAACGTCCCGCCACCCCAAAGTTACCGGTCCCGGAAAGCGTAAAACCTAAAAGCACCACTGCGGAAAAGAAAGCCCCCATCCCTCCACCCGATCGGCCGGTAGAGCCGGCTCCAGTTCCGACTCCGGCAAGCTTGGCCGCCGAGGGGATTGCCCTGCCTCCGGTTCCTGAACGATCGGCCCCCCCGGTCCCCGATTCGCCGATTGTTTTTTCTAGAACCGCCCGGGCTACGGTGGGCCAACTGGTGGAAGTACCCTTTCGGGGTGCCGGCTGGGTTTTTTTGGGGGAATTGGGCTCCCAGCCCGGGCTTCCCTACGACTCCCGTCGCCTCGAAGCGGAGGGGCAGACCTTTATTTTTAGGGCCGAGGTACCGGGCACCTACTCTTTAAAATTTTATAAACAGGATTTTATCCAGGATTATATTTTAAACGATTACGTTCAGGTGGTGGTGGGCGAGGCCCCTCCCGGGGCCTCCATTGGCGGTTTTTCCCTCCCCGTGGACCGGGGCCGGGTGGTGTTGGAACCCCGCTGGCCCAGCACTGGGGCCTCCGCCGGAACCCCGACCGTCTCCACCGCGACCCCTTCCACCGCGACCCCCTCCGCCGGACCGATTTCCGCTGGTACCGTTCCCTCTAGTACCCCAACGGCTACCCCGGCGACGGTTTCGCCAGCTACGGCTTCGTCGACGACCGCTTCGCCGGCTACGGCTTCGCCGGCGACCGGAGGAGCGGGCCTTTCTGGAACAAACGGAAGTACGACCGGCGCCGGGGCGAGCGCCGCTGGCGGTTCCTCGGTGGCCCCGGTACCCCCGGTGCCCGCTCTGCCGTCCCTGCCCCCGGTACCCGCGGTGGGGGCCACCGTTGCCGGATCTAGCGCATCCGGGGGGGCCGCCGCCGGTTCTGCAACAGTGGGGGCCACCGTTGCCGGG
>Ga0078972_1006394_pt1 | contig 28066 bp, 29 predicted proteins | sample YelNatPaOPGAMG01_FD_67568 | JGI IMG/M metagenome (GOLD analysis project Ga0078972, IMG submission 67568) | Hot spring thermophilic microbial communities from Obsidian Pool, Yellowstone National Park, USA - OP-RAMG-01 (SPADES assembly) (version 2) | ecosystem: Environmental > Aquatic > Thermal...
TACCAGCCCTAAAACTCTCTACGGAGACAGGCTCGCCGCCTATCATTAAGTTCAGGTTCTTAAGTATCGTTAACTTATCGCCGCCGCAAGCCACCCCAGCACTGAAATCACTTAGCATGTCTGAATCCACGTGAGGTTCCTCAGCGAAGTTGAGGACTAAGTCCCTCCTCAGTAGTGGGGTTAAGTATGGGGTGAGCCTGAGTAATTGCAAGCCTTCAGAAGTCTCCAAGAATATTGCTTGAGTCTCGCCGCCAGGAAATATCTTAACCTTGCTTACCTCCCCTCCAGCAACGTATGTGTTAAGTAATCTGTAAGACTTGCTACCACCGCCCTCAACCAATGAGTAAACCTTCACCCTACCATCACTCAACACGAGAACAGCTAATCTACCGTCATTCAGCGTTAAAGCACTGCTTAATCTCGCTTCAACGCCAGCATACTCCGTAGTTACTGAGGTCTTGTCGAGTGAGGTGTTTACCCTAACTAGTTTCAAGACTTTGTCTTCGGGGTCGTGGTACGTGATTAAGTACTCAGTATCGTTAACTCCTTTAAGGAACGAAAGTCCTGACGCCGTAGGAGGTATCTTGAAGTTCATGAAACCTACGTTAGCGTAGCTGTCCGGCGCACCGCTTACGTCAAGCACTTGAAGATTGGCTAGCAGGAACTCAGGCGTCTTATAATAGGCTGAGGCAGGAGTGGTTATCGGCGGCGCGCTGAGAGTGAACGTAGTCACGTAGACCCTGTCAACGTATGATGGGAGAACAGATGTGTCGTACGTGTAGTTGTAGTTCCTCCCGTATATGTCCCAGACACTTACCTGAGCTATTAAGCCTCTGGGTACAGGTACCTCAGCAACTCCTCTGTCGTTAGCGTTGACTCCGTACCTGTAGCTCAGGCCTTGCTCGGTGTCGTAAGCGATGACCTCAACTAAAGCTCCTGAAGCCGGCATTAAGGTGTCGTCAACCCAGTACGTCATGTTAAAGACTAATGTGATGAGATCCCCTTTCTCAACCCAAGTTATCGTGAACATCGACGCGTCGTAGTAATAGCTGGACCCATCAAACACCGTTAATGGGGCTATGTCCTGCGGTAGTATCCCCTCATACGACGTTGTGGCGTTACCAACCTTATTACCGATCTTCAGAACACCGCTAGACCCCTCGCTAAACACGTAGATGTAGCACGAGGTGCAAGCCCCGGCGGTTAGCGGGCCCTCACTAACTAACGCAACAACTTTATGCGCTCCCGACGAGTTTCTAAGTATAGCTGTCTTCTTAACGTAGAAGTCTGCTCCTAGCACCGCATCAAGCATTTTGTAGATTCTTCCGCCGCTCACGCTGAATAGGAGTACCTCACCCTTATCAGTGCCTACGGAAACCCTGGTGGTTGGCCACCCGTCGGTAGAGAAGGAAGTAACCCTGCCTACCAGAGGGTATAGCTGCAGTACCACGGCGTCGGAATAGGGGTTGCTGACGTCGAGTAACGCGACGTAATCTCTGGAAGGCCCTGAAGCAACAACCATCACGACGGACTCGTTAATCATTAAAACCTTGGTCACGCTTAAGTTACCCGCGAACTTAACGGGGATGGTGTAAGCGTAAGGCGTGCTCAACTTAATATCCTGCACCCGTGCTTGAGCTTGCGTGAAGGGCGGGACCTGACCCAGTAACACGGCTATAGACGCTGAGAGCAGCATCAAGGAAATAATCGCCGACAAACGCTTCCCGTGAATCAGCACAGATAAACCCAATTAATTACACCCTAAAGAATATACCGTCATAAACATATATATCCTTTAACGAAACAATATACTTAGGTGAGTGATAAAATTTGTCGTCGAAGCGTAGCGCTTCATTAAGCTTTCTAAGTAGGTTGAGGAGAGGTAAGGAGAAGGCGGGGAAGCCCGAGGCCGTTGCCGCGCCGAGCATGAGCTTCGCCGAAGCTACTAGAGTGCTCTCGCACGAATTACTAAGCGTTAAGAAGGGTTACAGGATAATTGAGACGTACCCCGTCGTAGAGCCTTTCGCGTCTATAAACATAGTGGAGGACGAGGCTACGGGTAAGCTCTTCTACGAGGTCTACGAGATATCCCTCACCAACGAGGAGAGGGAGATATACAAGCAAATCTACGAACACATGATGTGGGAGATAAAACCGATAGCCACGCTGTCCGGTGACGCGATAGAGGAGATCCGGGGTACTGCTAGGAGGATAATGAATTTATTCCAGATAAGATTCCCTAGAACCCCGTCACTATCTTGGAGTAAGATAAGCTACTATATCGAGAGGGATTTCCTAGGATACGGGATTTTAGACCCCGTGTTCAGGGATAGGTATATAGAGGACATATCCTGTAACGGGCCCGGGAAACCCATATACGTGTGGCACAGAAAGTACGAGTCACTGCCTACGAACGTGGTCTTCAAGACTGAGGAGGAGCTCGACGCGTATGTTTTGAAACTGGCTCACATGGCCGGTAAGCACATATCAGTCGCTTACCCGGTCCTAGACGCTATACTGCCCGGAGGTCATCGAGTAGCGGCGACCTACAGTAAGGAAGTATCTACTTCAGGCTCCTCGTTCACTATAAGGAAGTTTAGCGAGTCCCCTATAACGATAGCTGACATGATAAGCTTCGGGACGATCTCTTCCGAGCTAGCATCTTATTTCTGGCTGGCCATGGATTACAAGATGACTGCCTTGATATTGGGTGTCACGGGTGCTGGGAAGACTAGCACGCTCAACGCGTTAGCAACCCTCCTCAGACCCACGTATAAGGTAGTGACCATAGAGGACACCCCAGAGCTCAGGCTACCTCTCGAGAACTGGGTTCAGTTAGTTTCAAGACCTTCTTACTTGGGCGGTGCCGGCGAGGTCTCCCTATACCAGCTCGTGAGGGTCTCACTCAGGTATAGGCCTGACGTGATAATAGTTGGTGAGGTCAGGGGTGATGAGGCTTACGTACTATTCCAGAGCATAGCGACGGGCCACTCAGGAATAACCACGCTACACGCTGAGAGCATAGACGCCGCGGTGAAGAGGCTTACGTCACCGCCCATGAACATACCGCCCTCATACATACCCCTAGTCAACGTAGCGCTCTTGATTAGGAGGGTGACGCTAGTTGATGAGAAGGGTAGGTTAAGGCCTGCTAGGAAGATAACTAACGTGTGGGAGATCAGGGATTTCGGGGAGTACGAGGAGGTGGCTAGGTGGGACCCGGCTAAGAACAGGTTTAACGTGAGGCTAGATAATAGCTTAGTGTTAAGTAAGGTCACGGAACTTACCGGGAAGACCAAGGAGGAACTCCTTGAGGAACTGGTTAGGAGGAAGATGCTTTTAGAATGGCTTGTAGCGACTAGGAGAACCACGTACAAGGACGTCGCTACGTGGGTACAGAAGTACTACCTAGACCCTGTGAGAACTCTTAGAGAGGGTCCCTTATATGGTTCTGCGCCTAAGTAGGAAGAAGAAGGCTGGAAAGAAGAAAGTAGTCGTGGATAAGGAGTTGAGGAGCATAGCGAGGCCCTGGTATAGGAAACCCTCCTTCAACGAGCTCTTCACGGTTGCGTCACTATCTCTTTTCGAGTCTTGGGGGGCTAGACTAGCTAAGAGTCTAGAGTTAGATAAGTCTATACTTAGGGCCGGGATGAACGTACACCCAGTCATATACGCTTCTAGAACCATAATGGTCACCTTAATAACCTCGGTCACGGCCTTGCTCTCAGCCGCCATGGCCTTCATATTCGTCCCGATGCCGTTCATCGCCAGGGTGGTGGTGGGTTTGGTTGCTCTGGTAATACCTATATCGGTGTTCGCTATGATGATTCTCCAGCCATCACTTAAAGCTTCTGATAGGAAGTCAGGTGTTGAGAACGAGCTGCCTTTCTTCATGGCTTACGCTTCCACTATGGCTAAGGGTGGTGTTAGCTTAGAGAAGATAATTGAGAGGGTCTCCACCCTTAAAGTGTTTAAGGCTATGAAGGAGGAGTGTTTGAGGGTTATGACGTACGTTAAGCTCTTCGGTTACGACCCTATCTCAGCTCTTGAGAGGGTCTCGATACTGCACCCGAGCACTAAGTTCAGGGACTTAATGCTTGGTTACACGACCACTCTGAGGAGCGGCGGCGACGTAACGCACTACATGGAGATCAGGACGCAGGAATTATTCAACGCTAGGATGAACGAGATTAAGTCTATGACTGAGAGGCTTGCTTCCTTCCTAGAACTCTACATAGTTTTAGGGGTCATAATGTCCATAACAGTCTTCGTGTTCTTCTCGGTCTCAGGAACTCTATCAGCCGTTTCAGCCGGTAGGACGACCGGTACTTTAAGTGTTGACGTGACTATGCCCTCACTCTACAACTTCCTCGTCTTACCCATGCTTGGCTTAGTCGTCTTAGCGATGATTCAGGTTTCCCAGCCTAAGACTCCTGTGAAGATTATGGAGCCTTACATAACCCTCATCACCCTGATACCTATATCCGTGGTTTCATTCTTCGTAACACTATTCATAACTAACGGTTCCGGGGTTTTGAGGGGTGTTTTAGGGCTTCACGAGGTTCAGTCAGTGATTATCTCGATGACCGTGGCTCTGCTAATCTTGACGATACCTCCGTGGCTTGTCCACAGAAGTGTTTTGAAGGGTCATAAAGGGTTGGTTAAGGCTACTGCAGACTACTTGAGGGAGATGAGCGAGATTAGGAAGACCGGCTTATCCCCCGAGAAATGCATAGTTCAGCTATCGACTAAAGACTTCAGGAACCTGACCCCGATAGTTAGTAAGGCCGGTACGGCGGTCTCCCTAGGGCTTAGCTTAGAGGAAGCTTTGAGGAGGGTTTTGAGGGGTGTTAGAGAGTGGTTCGTGATAGCTATCTTCAGGTTCTTAACAGACTCGATAGTCGTCGGCGGCGGGGCGCCGGACATAATAGACGCTTTAGCTAGGTTTACCCAATCCTTAAGCGAGCTTGAGGAAGAGCTTAGGAGGAGGCTTAAAGCGTACGTGGTTCTCCCCTACTTCGGGGCCATAATGCTCGCTTCCTCCCCCATAATAATAGTCAACATGCTCATAACGGCTGCCGGAGCACCTGCCGAGGCGGTGGCCCCGTTGATAGGTGTTTTAGGAGTTGGCTCTATGATAAACTCTTTCATAATGGGCTTGATAGCGGGTAAGTCTAGCGAGATGTCTATCGCGGCGGGATTCAAGCACGCGGCATTAATGACTCTAGTAACGGCCGCTACAATACTCTTCACCCTAGCCTACATAAGCGGAACCATACTCGTTTAAAACACTCGGGGGAAACACTTGAACACCAACAAAGCAATCTCAGACTTCATGGCGACACTAATACTGATAGCGGTGACGGTAGCGATAGTCGCTGGATTCCTCACATGGCTCCTAACAACCTACTACACACTAAGCAAGCCCGAAGTCCTGAGAATACTCCAGGAAACAAGAATCTACTACAACCAAGAAGAAAGCAAGTGGGTGCTGAAACTACACGTAAGGAACGTGGGCGACACGACAGGAGAGATATACAGGGTGGAGATAGTCGGGTGGGAAGAAATAGAGGTAAGCATAACCGTAAACCCAGGACAGGAAATAATACAGGAAATAGAACTAAGCAAAAACTACACGACAGGAACTTGGTACCTAGTAAAACTATACCTAAAATCAGGAACCACATACCTAGCACAACAACAGCAAATACCCGCATAAACCACGTAAGAAAATAAAAACAAAACCACAACAACCAAACCAAGACGATTAGACATAACGTTTATATACGTAAACGTAGTAATAATTATTTGGTGAAACACTAAAATGAAGCTAAACAAAGCAATATCACCAATACTAGCAACAGTAATACTAATCGCAGTAACGCTAGTCATAGCGATAGGAGTGATAGGGTGGATAATGGGGATATGGGGCACGTTCGGAGCAACGGAAACAATACAAGTCTTCCCAGACAGCAGTATAAGTAGTGGTACACTAACCCTTCATATCAAGAACACCGGAACAGCGTCAGCAGTAATATATAAAATAGAGGTAGTAGGCTTAGGAACGGCATCAATATCTACAGTCACAGGTGGCACTATAACAGCAAGTAGCGAAGTGATTGTTAGTCCAGGAGTTGAAGGAACAATCATAGCTAGCGTCTCCAACGCTGTAGCTGGCGCTACATACCAGGTTAAGATATATACTCGTGCTGGCAACGTGTATTCAGCGACTGTTCAGGCTAAGTAGGTTTGAATCGTTGAAAATCCGAAATATTCTTTTTATATTCTTAAGTGTTTGTTTGTTGTTGACGTATTACTTAGTTAATCCTCAGGCCCTACCCCAGTATAGGGATGAGGAGGTTTATATTGCGTGTGGTAGGGAGTATGTTTTTAATTTCTCGGCTCCTTACTCTTGTAATTTTGAGCACCCGCCTTTCGGTAAGTACTTGATTGGCTTCGCTGATTTGCTTGGTTTTGGGAGGCTTCTCTACTTGTTTTTCATGCTTGGTTCTTCTTTCCTTGTTTACGTTTTGGTTAGGTTTTTGCTTGGTTCTGACTTGCTAGGTTTTCTTGCCGGTGCTTTCTTGGTTTTAGATACTGTTTTCTTCAATTCTCACAGGTTTCTCCTCCTAGACCCTCCAGCCATCTTCTTCACCCTTCTCTCAATGTATTTCATCCTCGTTCGCTCCTCGCCAACGGTCTCAGCTTTTTTCTTTGGTTTAGGTGTTGCTAGTAAGCTTAGTGTTGCTCCTTACTTTATTGTCTTTGCTTACGTTCTCTACTGGAGGTTCTCTCAGGGGGTGAGGCTCTTTATGAGGGAGTTGCTTGTTTTTGTTTTTGTCGCTTTCCTCACATACTTAAGTACGTACTTAGCTGACTTGAGGTTAGGTCTCCACGCGATTATCCAGCACCACCTCGACATGCTCTCCTATGTTTCGTGGAGGCACGGGTTCTCAACACCTATAGCTGTTAACGGGTTGATGAAGCTCGTCAGCAAAGTCGAGGTCTGGCGTTACGGCGGCGAGCTCACAATATATCTCACAACACTTAACGCAACCCTAACCGCGGCGAACACCACGTTCACTCCGGGCTCCGGCTACTACGTGATAGTCGGTGTTGGGGCTGGCTCAATCCTCTGGTACGTAATGCTACCCTCACTACTGATCAACACGTACTGGGCGCTCACCGAACGACTGAGTCGAGCGGAGGTCACCGCAGTAGTAGCTGGCTGGGCCTCATTAACAACCATACTTCCAGGCCCTATAGACTGGTATTACGTCATCGCTTTACCGACTCTCTACGCCAACGTCGCTCTACTCTTAAGCCGCTTAGTTAGGGGTGGGTGGGTTAGGATGGCTGTAGTATCTTTAACGACTACTCAAGCCATCGTAACCTTGCTGACCCTGACCGGGTTTCTCCCCTGGAGGATTATCCTTAGGTAGGGTTCTTGATTCGGGTGCGAGTGCTTAGTCAGTGCTTCGGTTTACCTGGATAGGGGTATTATCGATATTATTTCGAAGCCTATCGTGAAGTCCGCGTCGTTCGTCGTCCCTATCCCGTAGGGGTCCATTATCTCTATGAGGAGCCAGTATTTCCCGGTGCCAGGTATTGGTACGTAGATTTGCTGCGATATCTTCGTGTAGTAGTTGTCGTTTATGAAGTCATTAATTATTGTTTTGTGGTAGTTGCATATCTCTTGGTAATCGAATTCCCTGACCACGTACCTAGATATTATGTTACCCGCATCATCTTTCTGAATAAGCGATATCCTCAAGAGAGTCCTGGTGTCGTCGTTATCGCTTAGCTGGTCCTCCCCGTCAGGGTATGAGTTGTCGTGGAATATGAAGTTTATGTTGAGCATTAAGCCGGAGAATACTGAGCCAGGTATTGAGCCGTCCGGACTACCCGTAATACCGCTTAAGTTGAGTGTTAGGGGTAAGGGAACCTCAGAGTAGTCAAGTAACGACACCTTAGTGTCTAGCGGGTTCCTATCATCGTATTGAGTGCTATTACCGTAGAACGCGTCCTCAGTAACGAAGACCACCTCGTTAACCCGGTTCCCGTCTAAATCACCGATGAATAGGTAGGGGTAGTACGTGGTTGCTTGAACCCCTCCCTCACCAGAAGCAATCCTCTTAAAAACGAGGACTTGGGAAGCGAAGCCGTTTAACTCGACCTTGAGGACTGGGTTCGGGTCGGTCGAGGAACTCTTATAGCCGTAGTACCAACCGCCTAGAACTCCTCTAGGGCACGAGCCCCCACTACATGCCAGGAGTTGAGAGCCGTTATATACATTTATCAAGCCCCTGAAACCTCTTATAAACACCCTCAAATCCCTGCTACCGTAATCCGATATTTTCTGCCCGCCGACTAGTAGGTAAGTGTCTTGAGGCACGTTCTTAGGTATCGTTAACATGATGGTGTATTGCGGGGCCCCGACACGGTGCCTCACCCAAGCAGGGTCGTAACCTATGAGCATGACGCCGAAGCCGATCGGGGCTACCGTCGGAGGATTATTACCTCTCCTACTCCCGGTAACCACGTCAACGTTCCCTCTGAGGTCGTTAGCCGTTATTAAGAAGAGCTTATCCCCTCTCATACCGGCATACCTCCCGCCCTGACCGCCCGTTAGCGGGAGGTCTATCAACTCCCTAGGTATGTTGAAGAGCTTGCTGAGATTCTCGGGCGTGTAAACACTCTCAAGAGGTATTAAGCTTATGTAAGTACCCCCAACCATCTCACTCCTAACACCAACGTACTCAGGCCTCACGATGACTCCTGCGCTAGTTATTAACGCGGTGACCTTACCGACTAACCCTAAGTAACTACATGTCTGACCCTGCTGTAGGGTGACCGCGCCGCAATCGCTTGGGATTGATGATGCATCAACTATCTTAACGCCGTACCCGTCATCAACGACGAAGTACTGGAGCTCTACGGGGAGGACACCTATATTAGTAACTCTTAAGCCAAACCCCTCCTCCTGCATCACGGCCAGGCGCGTTAAGTCGTGTAACTCACTATACTGCATTAAAGAGTAAGCTCCTGAAGCCATGGAACGTCTTAAAAGACTTGACTGCATGTACACCGCGGCTATCGAAGTCAGTAGAGCAGCTATTATTAACGTGGATAGTAAGAGTGTTGAAATACCTCTCCTCAGCTTAAGTTTAGTGAGCCTCATCTCCTAACACCTAAAGTAACACCTATATACTCCAGAATAAACGTTACGTCCAGGTCGTTCCTCGAACCACTATAGTAGAAGGGGTCGATCAACTCGATAGCTATGTAGTAGATTTTGGAGCCCGCTTCCGCGGGCGTAGGTATCCTTAAAACAAAGTCTTTCGTAACGCTGAACCTCTCATACCTGCACAACTCATAGTAGCTAAGCTCGTACTTATATACCCAAGCCCTGCTTTGAGGGTCGTAAAGACCTAGCCTCACGACAACCCTATTATCAGCTTCCTCAACGTCGACTTCGGAATCGTCGAAGAAAACGAACTTAGTGCTCAACACGGCGACGTTATACTTACTGTTATTTATCTCGAAATTCCTGAAAACAAGCCTTAGAGGGGTTTGGGTGAAGTCTAGTAAACCACCGTAGGAGTTTCTATCATCGTACGTGCTAGCATCCCCAGTAGTGGTTGAGTCTATGGTCGTGAAAATCAGTGACATAAAGCCCGACCCACTAATATCTCCCGTTAAGACGTAAGGCTCGAAACCTAACGTGCTCGCGGGAACCCCCTCCACGTTAGCGTAGAAAGCTACTGAGTCAGCACTACCTGAGAGTTTGAGGACGCATAAGGAGGTTGAGCACCTAAACATCGTTGGGGATGTGATCGGGTTAGTGCCTAGAGTCACGGGACCGTCGTACCCGTACACAACTATCCTGTACCTCTTATAATAGCCTGAAGAGCCTATAGAGTACCTATAACCATTTACCTCAACATACCTTGCGGTATTTTGGGAGTCGTGTCCCGTAATAAGTAAGTTCCACTTACCTTCAGGTGATTTAGCTATGAAAACCCATGAGGCGTTGACCTCCGCAACTATGCGGGCGCTTGTTTCCTTACTGACCAGTCTTAAACCAACACCGTAGGTTTTTACGGAAGCACTCTCCGGGTAGAGCAAGCTAGCGTTCTCAAGATAATTAATGAGGTTTTCGACAACGCCTGACTCAAGGAGTATGGTCTGGTTTATTGATTCAGAAGTCACTAACCTTGTGTAGAGTTTAGGATCCATGGTGATGACCCTGCCTGAAGTAGTTATTAAGCCCGTTAAATACCCCCCAACACACGATATCGTGAGGTTGCTACCCACCCTCAAATGTCTTGAAGGCGTCACTAAACAAGATACACCTGAACCGCCGCCGAACCCTACATCATTCAACGGCGTGAGAATCTTTAACGACCCGTCACCACTTAAAACTATTAGGTTCTCGACCGACGTGTCGTAAGAACCTATGTTTAAGACTACCCACGCTGACTCGTTAAACGCAACCAACTGAAGACTCTCACCACTCATCCTCTCCAAGACGCTCAAGATCGAGCGCACGTCTGCTTGAGGCTGTCTAGGCATGCTGAGCACTGCGAAAGCGAAGAATATAGACACCAAAAGTAAGACGAATACGGCCGCTACAGCCTCGCCAACAGCTCTCTCAAACCTGGGTGTGGCGACCCTAATCAACTAACTAACAACACCCCCAAACCCTCAATTAAGAGGATGAAGTCCAGGTCATCCAGATTCCCTGACCCACCGTACGGGTCCTGAATTTTTATGAACGGATAGTAAACCTTAGTCCCCCCGGAACTCTCAGGACGCGGCAACGGTATGAATATAGAGGCTGACTGTGCTTGAGCTCTCGGCGGGTAGGTGTCTTCATACCTCGTAAGCTCCTTGAAAGTGAACGACCTGCTTGAGAGAACGTTACCCTCTGAATCCATGAGACCTACCTCGAAGATAACCCTGTTACTACTAACCCCGTAGAAATCACTGCCTTCGTTATCGTGAAACCTGTAATTAACTACCAAGATAACGCCGAGATACTTTGAGTTAGTTATCGTCATAGTGCTTGAGTTGTATACGAGTATTAAAGGAACGGTGGAGTAATCTTGTAAGACCTTCCCGCTCGAGTACGCGTCGTTCCTAGAGTTGTAAAAGCCGTAATACACGTCTTCAGTATCGAATAGTAGTGAGGGGCCGGGCGCGTCAGCGCTGAACTTAGTTAGCAGTATGTACGGCTCATAGCTTGTCTCGTAATTGAGGTTGCTACTCCTACAATATATGCGAACCCTCTCAGCGGATCCGGTAAAGGAAATCCTAACCCCTCGCCTGCTGGTAAGGTAGGAATACCTAGCTGGGTCCGGGTCAGGGGAAGTGATCCTGTCCTGGTTAGTAACGCTATCTACTTTATCGAACTTGATTATGTGAGAGGTTGCGTTCTTGAAGCCTATGATCTTAACCCTGTACCCCTCACTGCAAACACTACCTAAGTTCACGCTCTGACCGGAGATGACTAGGGTTACGTCGGAGGACGCTCTATTCCAGGAGAACATTAAGTCGTATTTCTTCGTGTCTTTAGGGTTGTAACCTAGGTAGAGGTTGCCTGCAGGAGCGTTAGTTACTGAGACGGAGTCAACGTTTACGTATTCTCCGTAGAGGTAGTAAGCGCCCGTCCCAACACCCTTGATCCCCTTAACGTTAGCTCCTTGCTGAGGCGTCTCCAGCAAGCTCGCGTCCGCTATCCTGAACCCAGACCTGCTTAAAGTATCTCTTATTGAGGAGGGATCGTAGTAAGGTAACGGCAGGTATACGTGCAACTTAACCAACGCCACTTCTTGAGAAACCATGAATTTCTCCAGGAATTCCTCGGAGTACGTCCTCGGGGTGATAGTCGTTCCCTTATCAGTTAATAACATCACGTTCACTAACCTGCAGTTAGTCGCGCAATACGTGAGTACCTCGTAGGATTGATAGGAAGCGACGGAGTTGGGCTCCACAGTAATATCCGTCTCCTCCCTCAACACGGCCGTAGTCCCGTTAGGGTAGAGTAATCTGTAGAAGAGAGCGACCACGCTTATTTCCGAGGTCCCGTAATTAGCTATAGCTAAGGTGATCACGTTATTCTTGTCGACGAATACCGTGGCGTTTACGTCTCTAGTAGTGTAGCTCACTAACTCCACGAACTCGCTGTGTGTCTCCGGCACGTAAGCTAGGTTGCTTGACGGCGTTCTAATTATTAAGTACATAGCTGTAGGCAAGATTATTAAAACGAATAAAGACATCACGATAACGGATATTATCAAGCTTCCCTGACCTTTAATGAGCCTCAAGCTCTCACCGAAGATTTGTAAATCCTTAAGACGTAGTAGTCGTTGCCGTAAGGCTTGAGGAGGTAGACCCTGACCTCGATAACCCCCTCTAAACCGCCGTAATCCACCTTAACTATCTGGTTACCGCCCCTGTAAGCCACGTAACAAACCCCTAGACGCCGGGCCTGAGGGTAGGGAGCCTCGCCAACACTCCTCTTATAGACGTTTATGTCGACCCAGCTATTACTGCCCTCAGGCTTTATCAAGAGATTCTTGAAGGGTATTGAAGCTACCCCAGTTGCTTGAGGACACTCGTCAGGCTGAGAACAAACTATCTTATCAGTGTCTAGCTCCGGCACGTAATAGCGGATGTTGCCGCAGGGGAGGAGCTCCGTACTCCCGTCAGCTAGCTTAGCCTCAACCATGAGGAAGAAGTTGACGCTAGCGTTATCAAGCCTTCTTAGGAGGAGCCACATCACCTTATTATTCTCATCCACCGAGATCAGCCTAACTACCTGGGCTGTTAACTCACTATTAAGTAGGTTCTCCTTCTCTATCTCCGACGTCGAGGTACTGGAGAGTGTTTGGAAGTACGCTAGTACTGAAATACCTATTAGTAAGGCCACGCCCGTCAAAACAATCACTGTTATCAGGTCTGTCTGACCAAGACTTAATTTCCTCATTCCCACACCTAATTATATTATTCTTTAACGAAGTAATAAACTATAGTATCAAAACCTAACGAAAAATATATTAGATTTTAGTAGTTTCCTAACAGGGTGGTGTGTTTGAGCTTACCTGAAGAATTGATTCGTGTTGTTGAGTTGACTAAAGCGCATAATAGGTGGAGGAGGCTTGAGGCAATAAACTTAATACCCTCAGAGAACGTCATGTCCCCGCTGGCTGAAGCCGTCTACATGACTGACATGATGCATAGGTATGCTGAGGGCAAGCCTAGGAAGAGGTATTATCAAGGCCTCACGTACGTTGACGAGGTTGAGTTGCTCGTCATGGACCTCATGTCAAGGTTATTCAAGGTTAGGTATGTTGAGCCCAGACCCATCAGCGGCACGATAGCTAACGCAACAGTCTTCAGGGTTTTAGGGAAGCCCGGTGATAAGGCGTTGATAGCTCCCGTGCAGGCGGGCGCTCACGTATCACACACGAGGTTCGGCACCTTAGGTGCTTTAGGGATAGAGCACGTTGAGATGCCTTTCGATCAGGAGAGGTGGAACGTCGACGTGGACAAAGCCGTTAAGATGATTGAGTCGGTGAAGCCTGCTTTCGTAACCTTAGGAGGCTCCGTCTACATGTTCCCGCACCCAACTAAAGAGATAGCTCAAGCAGCACACTCGGCGGGGGTTAAGCTAGTTCACGACGTAGCACACGTCCTCGGCTTGATAGCGGGCAGCGTGTGGGTCAACCCGATACATGAGGGGGCTGACGTAATAACATCCTCAACACACAAGACTTTCCCAGGACCTCAGGGAGGGGTCATAATGACTGACGACGAAGAACTCTACAAAGAAATCTCTAAAGTCGTCTTCCCGTGGTTCCTAAGCAACCACCACCTCCACAGACTGCCCGCAACGGCCGTCACGGCCGTTGAGATGATGGTTTTCGGGGAGGAATACGCTAAGCAAATAGTTAAGAACGCGGTAGCGTTCGCTGAAGCGTGCGTGGAGGAAGGCTTCAAGGTACCTACGGAACACCTAGGCTTCACCAAATCACACATGTTCGTGATAGACGTCAGGAACCTCGGGGGAGGCGCTAAGGCGGCAACACTACTCGAGCAAGCAAACATAATAGTTAATAAGAACCTGCTGCCTTGGGACCCGCCGGAAGCCGTGAAGGACCCCTCAGGCATAAGGCTAGGCACCCCTGAGATGACTAGGCTCGGAATGAGGGAAGGTGACTTCAAGGAAGTAGCTAGGTTCATGCGAGAGGTCTTAATAGACGGGAAACCCCCTGAGGAAGTTAAGAAGAAAGTGATTGAGTTTAGGAAGAACTTCACAGAGGTAAGGTACGGGTTCAGCCTACCCAAGGAACTAGAAGAGAAACTCCCTAAAATGCCCATACTACTCTAAAACCGCGAAATAAAAGGTGTCTCAACCTCTTGTGCGAGCTATGGCTTAAGACGTGGACAGACGTAAACGACGTATGCGTTAACGATAAGAAAGTCTTCTTAATACCCGTCGGTAGCGTGGAGCAGCACGGACCACACCTCCCGTTAGGGCTGGATTACATCATAGCACAGCACGTGGCCGTAGAGGCTTGCAGGAAGTTAGAGGAGGGCGGTGTGAGGGCTCTCGTCCTCCCCCCACTAACGTACGGCTTAAGCTCTATGTGGTCCGCTTACCCGGGCACCGTCAGCGTTAGCAGCGAATCACTCTACAAATATTTGAGAGACGTCATATCATCCGCACACCGTAATTGTCCCGGAGCCCGCGTGGCGGTTGTTAACGGACACGCAGGAAACAACGACTTGCTGAGGGTTCTGTGCAGGGACGTTGCCGAAGAGCTAGGTCTCGTGATAAGCTTCGTCAGCGTGTGGGATTTATGCGGTGACGTCATTAAGGAAACCTTCACAACACCCTTCACCCACGCTGACGAGGTGGAGACCAGCTTAGCTATAGCGCTTAACCTACTGGTAAGGGAGCCTCCGAAAAACACCCCGGAATTCTTCAGGAAGCACGACGATTTCTGGCATTCCTTAGACTTAACCAAGAGACCTAAAGCATATGTTTTCAGAGCTGAGTCTGGGGAGAGGCACGGCGCCGGGTCTTTCGGAAAACCTGAGTTAGCGTCTAGGGAGAAGGGTGAGGCACTGCTCAACTGCATGATCAGCAGGTTAGTAGGGTTGGTGAGGGAGGTTCTCGAAGACGGTGTTTAAGCAAGCCTGTATTCCTTCCCGGCGTGCAGGTATGCCAAGCCTTCGGAAACCATGGCGTCAAGCAATTCCCTCTCCTCCTTCGTCAAGTTCTTAACCTCTCTCAACGGGATAGGGAACTTCTTCTTGAACCCCTCCATGAACGACTGGGAAACCACGTAATTACCGACGATCACGTAATTCCCTGTCCTAACCAGGGAATCCACTGAGATACCGCGATTCCTGGCGTTATCAACCCTCATTATCGCCTCCTCACCTAACACGCTGGGCTCTTCCCTAGCCTTCCTCTCAGTCTTAAGAGATTTCATGAGTAGAGTGAATTCAGTCTCGATCTTACTGACTCTATCACTCAAAGACTCAACAATCTTCCTCAACTCACTGACCTCATTCCTTAACGCGGTAATTTCCGAATTAACATATTCTCTCAGAGCGTTCAAGTCTTCCCCTGCGCGCGTGTCTGCCCCACCCCCAACCTTTTTCCGAACCCCCTCATACGTACCGGTCTCGGCAGTACCCTGAGTCTCCACGCCTTCAGCGCCTGACTTGACTACGTAGCCGCCCTTACTCGACCTGACGACGTACCCCGACTCCCTCAACCTAAGCAGAGCTATCCTCACCATGCCTACGGAAATCCCTAGAGCGTCAGCTATCTCTCTAGGCATGGCTCCGGGGTTTGACTTAAGGTACTCAACAATCTTCCTATAAATATTCTCGCTCATCACACTATTTAATTGCCTTCAAACAATATAAAGAGTAGGTGTTGTAGCGCGTGAAGAGGGATAAGATGATAAGGGAGCTGACGTACATGATAGACGAGTCCCTATAAATATTCTCGCTCATCACACTATTTAATTGCCTTCAAACAATATAAAGAGTAGGTGTTGTAGCGCGTGAAGAGGGATAAGATGATAAGGGAGCTGACGTACATGATAGACGAGTCGGACGACGTGTGGAGGAAAATAGCTTTCTACTCAGACCAGAGAGTTCAGGAAATACTTGACTCCCTCTACGTTAGGTGGGGGAACGCGAACTACGAGAAAACACCTCTAGACTACGCGAGTGATGAGGAGTTGAAGGAACTCTACGAGAAGGCGATACATATTAAAGAGGAGGATAAGGATAGGGCGATGCTCGACATGTATAGGAAGATCGCGTTGAGTGCTGACGGCTCCCCGCCTTGAAGGGTGGGGGTTCTGCACCCTCTGGGGCTTTCCCTCATCGTTCAGAGCCCCTCACGAGTGCTGCATCACGCTTCAGGCCCCGCCGCCAGCTCCGGGGAGGTGCGGGCTCATCGCCTGCTAGACTCGCCCACACCCAACACCAAACACATTAATGAAGCAAAAGCTATATAAGCCTTCCACACACCTCACCGCCTTAAAAGGAGAGGCTTCCAATTGGGGTGAAGTATAAGCTATTTTTCTTTTCTAGCCGGGTGTATGTAGTCTTTAGGTGCTTTAGAGAAGGCTTCCAGGTACTTCCTGAGTGTCTTTGGTATGGTTACCGTGCCGTCATCGTTTTGATGATTCTCCAGGATCGCCGTGATGGTTCTGGTGCTTGCTATAGCTGTCGAGTTGAGCATGTGTAGGTAGTCTTTAACCATCCCCTTCCTCCTCAAGTACTTTATGTTTAGCCTGTAAGCCTGCCAGTCAAGAACGTTACTACAACTCACTAACTCCCTGAACTTCCCTTGAGCAGGGTACCAAGCTTCCAGGTCGTACTTCATAGCAGCTCTTAAGTTGAGTTCCCCTGAAGCTATGTTAACCACCCTGTAAGGTATTTCAAGACCTTTATAGAGTTCCTCAGCGTTCTGTATTAAGAGGTTGAACACGTCCCAAGACTGTTCAGGCATCGTGTAAGCGAATTGCTCGACTTTATGGAATTGATGAACCCTGAAGATACCCTTAATATCCCTGCTCGCTGCGCCGGCCTCCTTCCTGAAGCACGGGCTGACGCCCACGTAAAGCTTAGGCAACTCCTCCTCAGGTATCACGTCGTTGGCGTGTAGGGCTGCTAGCGGGTGTTCCGCTGTGGCTATCAGGTAGAGATCCTCACCCTCTATCTTGTATAGAGCGTCCTTAAACGCCGTGAATTCTTCCACAGCCTCCATATACTTACCTCTAAGCATGTAGGGAGGCAGAACTAGGACGAATCCCTTACTGGTTAGGTAGTCCATAGCGTAGGAGAGGAGCGCTAGGTCAAGCCACACGATATCCTCGAATAGGTAGTAGAATCTGGACCCAGCAACCTCCCCAGCCTTAATAGTGTCCCCGAGCTTGAGCACGTACTCGAGGACGTCAGCGTGACCCACGAACTCCTTATCAACCACCTCGTAATCCATCCTAACCCCCTTCCCCTCAGTCTCGTTGAGGAAGTCGCTCAAGTGTTTCCGCTGAACCTTAGCCCTACCCCATACACGCACCACCGCGTTATAGGTCTCGTCAGGACCTACGGGGACTGATTCATGGAGTAGTGAAGGCATCCTATCAAGAACCGAATTCCTCTCCCTCTCCACCTCATCAAGCCTCTTCTCCATCTCAGATATCTTGCTGAGTAACTCCTTAGCCTCAGCTACGGCAGCCTCCCTCTCCTCAGGCGGTAAGTCAGCTATCTTAGAACTTATCAGGTTATGCTTATGCCTCAACTTATTGAGTTCTGTCTGGGTCCTCCTCCACTCCTTATCTAACTCCAGGAACTTATCGACTAGGGAGACGTCCATAAACCTCTTCTTCAGCACCTCCCTCATCAAGTCAGGGTTCTCACGCAACACCTTCAGAGTAGACCACACCAAACCGAACACCACAAAGAATACATTTGATCCAAGCTTAAAATTATGAGGGTGGGATCAGTCTTCGTCCCCACATCACTCCTCAGTACTCGGCAAACACATCATCTACTAGACTTAAGTTAAGGGAGTTTTTATATTGCGCGCGACCCTGATGATCACTGAGTCAACGAACACTACCTTCCTCTTATGCTTGCTTAAGGAAGCTCTGAGAGGGAATTTAACGATCTTCAAAACCTCGTAACTCGAGTTAGCTTCCCTCATCAGATCCTCAATCACCTCGTAAAAACCCTCACTTAGTTTATGGATCGAGTACACGACACCGCACGTGGTCAGAGCCGCTTTAAGGAAGTCTATGTCAGCACCCCTAGACTTAACCCCGAAAGGAGGGTTCATCACGACAACGCACTCACTACTCCGGAAGGGTGGCGCGTTCCTCAAATCCGCTAAGACTATGTCGTACGGTGTGGGCGAGCTCTTAACCAATACTTCGTTAGCGACGCTAAGCGCGTCCTCATCAACATCACTGCATACCACGTACTTAGAACCGAGCATGGATGAAGCCAGCGCTAGCCTTCCGGTCCCGCAACCTAGGTCGTGCACGACACGCCCCTCAACGTCGCCGGCCATGAACGCGGACCACACTAAATCAGCGGCTATGTCGGCCGGGGTCACGTACTGCTCTAATCCTTCCTTAGGCGCCTTAAACCCGGGAACCCCGGAAACAACTATCTCCAACCATTTCTTAGATACCTTCACCATGCCCTACGGCACCGGGATCGCCGCACCCACTCAGTGATTGCTTGGGGCGTGCTCTAGTTTTTACTCGTACTCCCTCCACGTGTGCCCACACTTAGTACACTTATAGAACCTAGTGGGTGGTTCGTCAGCTCTCCTAGTCTGCATGACGTAGTAGAAGGCTTCGTCATTACCGCACTTAGGGCACCTAACACCCTTAACTCTGGGCATGGACTTCATGCTGTCCTCCGAGGATATCACGTATATCTTCTCTTTCTCGCTATGCGTTATCTTCTTAGATAGCGTGGGCATCTTCCTGTCTTGAGGTGATGCCTCCTTCCTATAACCACACTTAGTACACACTAAAACTGTCTTACCTCCCTCCTTCCTAGCAACCATCAAAGACCCGCATTTAGGGCAGAAATACGTCACTTCCTACCCCCAATTACTTGGATTATTCAACACAGTAGCTTATATACCTCCATGAAAAACCTCTTAATAAACTCACCATACTCTAACAAGCTACTCAAGCCCTTCACCCCCAATTCCTCAAAACGCGTTACCACGCGGACACTCCTGCCGAGACCGGATTCCGAAACAAACTTGCTCAGGGAGTCCTCACCGCCCTCAAGCAGCCCCACGTGCTCAACGGATAGAGCCCCCCTCATAATCAGGTATGCCACGTACTCCCTGCCGTCAGAACACTTCATAAGCTCATACACCAATACCCTAGCCTCCCTCTTCAAACCCCTCCTCCACACCCTAAAATCCACACGTGAGTTAACTTACCTATCAGCGCGTCACAGATCTAACTCTCTATGACCCGGGCTACCCTCACCTACTCCTCTATGTTTAGAGCTTTACTAACTGCCTTAAGTACCTGCTCAGCCTCCCCCCTAGTATTGCTGACGACTTCCTTAAGGACTTGGAGTGGGTCGGTGCCGTCAGTAACTATCCTGAGGACCGGTGTCCCTATTAAGGGGTGTTCTATCACGTACGTAGCTAACTTCGTGTGCGGGTTGCTTAAAGCAGACTTAGCGAGAAGGTTAGCTAGTGTGTGATCCTCTCCCTCAATCTCTAAAACCAGCTCTTTATCAGCGTACTTACGTATCCTCACATTCACCTACTCCATCCCTCAACAAACCACATATCACAGAAACCTAATAAGTCTTTAGTGACGAACGCGCGGTCAGTCATCTTGATTGTATGCTTTGAGGTAACGCGGGTCTAGCCGCTCTTCTTCCTAGCTTGATTGTATGCTTTAATGATCTGCTTCTTAGTTAAGGCGATCTCCGTCGAGCTACCCACTATCGTTACCTCAACAGACGCTTTCTTAACCTTATGCTTGATTAAGGAAGCTTTCGGCCCTCTAATCTTGGTTAGTGCGTCAGCTATCTCTAAACACTCCTGCATGGAAGAGCAAGGTAGTGAGATCTTGACTGCGTTAGGGCTCATGACGTGAGTACCTTAAACACATTTAAGGGTTCCGTACTCGGCGGACGTCTTCCTGCTCTCAGTAGACTTGCAGTTAGGGCACGTGAGCGTGTTGCCTTGCTTAAGTAACTCAGCACCGCAAGCACTGCAGTACGCGACGACAACACCTAATTGACGCTCCCTAACGCTGACGTGGTATGGGGGGTTTTCCGAAATCACCCGAGCTTTGAGTAGGTCCCCGGGCTTGATGTAGTCGTGCAAGCTCCTCACGTACTTATCATGCACCTGCGAGACGTGGAGTATCCCGGTGAAGGGTGTGGAGTACTTAACACACTTGGAATCACTGAGTATCTTGATTAACGCGTAGTCTTCCTTAACGGAAACAACTAAGCCGTAAACGAGGGTCCCGACAGCGGGTAGGTGGATCTTGTTGTTGACGCGCTTAACCTCAACAACCCTTAAGTCCACGTTAGTTACGGGGTACCCTATGACCGCGGACCTGACCTTACCCCCAGCCTCGTAAGCCCCGTCACCGGGCAGGAATTCCTCGATGACGCAGACCTCATCCCCTGGAACAAGCCTCAACTTACTGATATCCTCTAACCTCATCCAACCACCTACCACTAAACACGCGTTCTAAACTTTTATTTGTTTACGGAGTCATTATTTCTGGTGTTAGGGTTTGAGTTTCACGGCTCCCGACGCTAGAGTTTGGTCTTACGTCATAGAAGCTACCGGCAAGTTCAGTGAGTCAGGTGTTTTCGTGCTTAAGCCTGACTCCCTCTACGTTAGGGCCATAGACCCGTCGAGAACCGCTATGATAGAGTTCTACATCCCTAAAGAAGCTTTCGAGTCTTACGAGCCGGTGGCTGAGAAGACGGTCTACTTAAGCATGGAGGACTTAAGCAAGATACTTAAGAGTGCTGGGAGAAGCGATAAGCTCACGATGTCTTTCTCCGAGGATAGCATAAGGATAGAATTCTCTGACGGGGTGGTGACCAGGATGTTTAAGATTCCTCTCAGACTTGAGATCGCGCACGAGGAGATCCCCAGCCTAGAAATAGAGTACCCGAATAAGTACGTGGTCAGCGGCGACGTACTCCACGAAGCGCTAGCCAGTATTGAGAAGGTCGGCGACGTCCTCAAGGTCAGCGGCGATGAATCCACGCTGAAGCTAGAGTCAGTGGGCGACTTAGGTGAGGCTGAGGTAATATTAAGTCTTGAGAGAGGGGTTTTGAGGGAGGCTGACGTGAAGAACCCTGGTTTCGAGGTCTCCTACAGTATTGATTACCTATCCTACATGAAGAAACCTATTAAGTCAAGCGATGAGGTTGTTGTGATGGTGGGCAGCGACCTACCGATATGTCTTGAGCTGAGGTTCCCTTCAGGGAGTAAGCTGAGCTACTACGTCGCGCCGAGAACAGAGTGAGTAGTGTGGGCAGTAACCTCCAGAAACTACTCAGAGAGTATTACAGGACATCGAGCGAGTTCCTACTGCCTGAGGACTTCATACTCAGGGAGTTCGCTTTCCAAACACTTAGCGGGGCCTTCGTCAGGCACCTCTCCTTCCAGAACGTGGCTGAGTTCAGGGAATTCCTAGTTAAGGAAACCCCTAAAAACTCTTACTACTCGGTAGCTCTCTACAGCGACCCGGCAGCGCAGAAAATAGAGGATAAGGGGTACATATTCGCTGAGCTATTCTTCGACATAGACGTCGACCACTTACCGGAGTGTAACACGGTAGAGTACCAGTTAGTTCCTGAGGCGTCGCTGAGCGTGGTGAGCGAGGGTTGTGTTGAGGTGGGTAAGCAGGAGCAGTTAAAACTACTTGATATCCTGACATACTTCTTCGGCTTCAGCATGGGCGAGATCAGGATGTATTTCACGGGTCACCGAGGCTTCCACACCTTGGTTAGGCCGAGGGACGAGGACTGGATGAAGCTCACGTCTAGGCAGAGGAGGGAGTTGGTTGACTTCATTAAGTTGAGGAAGGCTGAGAAGGTTGTCGGTAAGGGTAGGAAAGCCAGGTCCCTTAAGCTCACAGCACTCTACGCTAGAGCGCTTAAGTTGTTGGAGACCGACCCAACCATGGGTTTCGACGAAGCCTTAAACAGCGTTAAGGTAGAGATAGACGAGTTGGTCACCCCGGACCTCACTAAGCTAGCTAGGGTGGTGAATACATTGAACGGTAAGACAGGTTTTAAGGTAACCCTACTACACAGTGAGTCGGAATTAGTGAGCTTCACTATCACCCCGCACTTATCGCCTTTCAGGAAAGAAGTCGAGGTAAGACCACTGTTCTCTTCTAAGGGTGAGGTAAGGATACTTGACTACGCGTTGAGGCTTGTTAAGGGTAGGAACGTCGTCGTGCCCGGGTGGGTCGCTGTCTACCTAGCTCTGAACGGGGTTGTTGAGGTAGTTTAAAGGATTTTTATTTGGTGGTTGCCTAATTTAAACGGGGCGTCTTAGTGCTTAAGGACCTGCTCAAGAACGAGTTAACTGACTCGAAGCTAGCTAGGTTGAGTAGGGAGGTTGTTGAAGGCATTGTTAAGGAGGTCACGTCATTAATGGATTGGTGCTTGAGCACCCCGATCATCGAGGTTTGCGAGAAGGAGGTAGCCATGATTAAAGATATTTCCGAGAAGTTAGCGAACGTTAGGTTGAGTAAGACTCTTGAAGCAGACCTCAACACGCTAGACGCCGCGAACGTTGACGTAGAGTTCCTGAGCAACCTGGTTAAGGTGGTCAGGAAGTATGAGAAGCTCGTCTTGACAGGGCTCCTGGATTCTGAAGGCAACGTGCCGGTCACGATAACCTCGGAATACTTAACAATAGGTAATCGCAGATACTCGAGAGGGTCCCTAACACTACTTAAGTCCCACATAGCGCTATTCCTGGAAGCGGCAGGCCTAGTAAGAATAGTTGATGTGTGAGTGCGGGTATCAAGACCTTCAGCTCTTCATTTCTGAAACCAATCAGCTAACCACCCATCTCCGGCGTGAGGAACGCCACGCTATCACCGTCTCTGAGAACGTGGTTTAAGCTGAATACACCGACCCCGTTAACCGATATGTAGAGAAAGAGCCTCCCTTCAAGAATCCCTTCCCCGACCCTCCTACTAATCCTTTCTTTAATGACTTTGAGGAGATCCGCGAGCGTGGACCCCTCACTCAGCTCGACCTCATAAACCCTCCTACCCTCAACCAAGTCACTAGCCCTACCTAGGAAGGTGACGTAGACCTTCAAGACCTCACCACCAATAAAAACCACTCGTTAGTAAACTATTAACTATGATTTAACGTAGTTAATAATAACTGAAGCGCCAGACCCCCCACGACTTAATCACCGCATCTTATCAAGAATTCTATAATTGTGGTTTTCTGCTTCATGTATTACTTGTAGTTTTGTAATTCAGTATTATGAAATACTTATAAGCTCTGTAATTCAGGTATTTACGGTGAGAACGTGAGTGAGGAGTTTAGGAAAGAGTTGGAGAAGTTGATTAAGGATATTAAGTCACGTGTTGACGCGCTTGCTGACGAGGTTGAGGATCTGTATGAGAGTGGTGAGTATTATAGAGCTTTCAGGAAGTGGTCTGAGGGTGTGTCGAGGGTTTTGAGGGATGTCAGGGGTTCTTTAAGTAAGTTGAGTGAGTTGGTTAGGGAGTCTAAGATTAGTGAGGGTGAGGTTAAGGAATCTATTGATTACCTGAAGAAGAGTCTTGAAGAAATTCTTGAGAGGGTTGATGAGGTTAATGAGATGCTTAGGGAGCGCGGTAGGAGGGGCTTCAAGATGTTTGTCGGGGTAGGGCCTCACAGGTTTACGAGAGAGATCTTTAAAGGACTTGAAGACACGCTGGAAGGGGTTGCGGAGGGTGTTGAGAGAGCTATTGAAGCATTCGAAGAATCACTAACTAAGCCGACCCAGGTAATCTCTGTAAGACTTAAGGAGAAAGACCTGGAGGTAATAGACCGACTAGTAGACGCGGGAATCTTCAAAAGCAGGAGCGAAGCCATAGCGTACTTCACGAGGAAAGGCATAGAATCAAGCAAAGAATGGATAGAGAAAGCATTAGAGCAAGCGAAGAAAATAAAAGAATTACAAGACTCAATAAGAAAAGAACTAAGAGAACATAGCGAAGAACGAGAAAACAAAGAAAAACAAGAATAAAAACCTAAAAACTCTAACACGAAAAATACTTGGCGTGAGCCGCCGTAGCTCAGCCGGGTAGAGCACCGGCCTCGTAAGCCGGGGGTCGCGGGTTCGAATCCCGCCGGCGGCTCCAAACCACGCGTTAACTAAGTTAAGTATTCGCTTCTGAAGACAATGTTATTCGTTTTGTAAACATCGCAATAGTTTCACGATTCTGCATGTCTTGAACTGAAAAGTTTATAAAGTTTGTAATCCTCAATAAAACTATGGGGTAAACTAATGTTTAGAAGTAGACTTTTTATGATAGCAATTCCTATCCTCATTTTAGTAACAATTAGTGTTATGTCGGCGTATAGTGCTGAGATCTCTACTTTGCTGAGTTCATGGATTGAGGGAAATCCCAGAATGCTTGTAAAGCTTGAGATAAAGTTGCCTCAGGTGAATGCGGATCGTTGTGCTGTGTCAGTTAAGAGATTCCCGACAATGTATAATCCAACAAAAGACGGTTACGTAGAGCTCGTTTATATAGGTTTACACCCCCCTGGAAGTACTGTTGAAGTAAAGAATACTCTCTTTGCTTATGTAGCACGATATAAGACGGATCCTCGCACCAATGAATTAGCTATTGATTATTATGAGCCACAGGAGTACATTGTCTTCGTAAACTGTGTGAGAGGTAATGGGACGGCTTTCAAGTGGGTCAGAATAGTGGAGGTGTTTCCGAGAAACATAATACATACAGAGAGCGTAGAAGTAGAGGGGTACTACGCCGGTGCGTCAGAGGCGACGTACTCTAGGATAATTGAATCCGCGGGTTCCGCCCAGAATATCAACGAATCTTCATCGACGCCTTCCGAGAGCAACCCCTTCTCCTGCAATCTCGTAATAGTTGAGGAAGGGGCAGGTTACAAGAGGGGGGAATGCAACACATGGGTTAAAGGACCTGTATTATACTCGATAAGCGGACTCAATACCTCGTATGTCTTATACACCTATCCTAAAAAATCCGCTGTGTACCTTGAAGTCTACGGTGATTCTGAGATGTGTGTCACTAACTGCAGGTCCGAGGGTCAGGTTCAGTGGCAATCCGCAGGGAAAAAGTTGACCCCCTCCTCACTAACTCATGCGACAGCAGGATTATTAGGGTATTACAAGGACACGGTTTACTTCTACGTCAGGTACGTATACATATGGGAAATTACGTGTGATACTTTTACGGGAATGTGTCTTCAGGATTGGACGCTTTATCCAACTAACATTTTAAATCTTGTGAGAACAGCTGAGGAGCCCTCATTACCGTATAGTCGTTACCTGTATATCCCGTCCTCACCACCTAACTATGCGAGCACGGGATCAACCGGTGAATCGCAAATAGATTTTGCACGAGATGGCAGTAGTGAGACAAACACGCCCGTTTCCGGGATTACCATAAGCTTCACATACGCAAACGTCTGGACAGTATCATTAACCATACATTTCTACAAGGCCGTAAGAGAAGATACTCAATATACAACGCCGTTAGTTAAGATTTACGCAGTACGCAACTACTGGTGGTGGTATAAAGACAACGATCCACGAAATTACGAGATCCTCGTAGCACCAAGATAACCCTGTGCTTTTATCGGCTCAAATAATAAGTCATTTAAGAAAGGTAGGTCTTAAGTCTTCTCTTCACATTTAGTCGTGAGGAACCCTGCCAACGCCTCCAACGCCAGCATAACGCTTAACGCCATGATCACTAAGCTGACGCCTACGCCGCTTAACCCGAAATCCCTAAGCGCTGAAACGAACAGCGTGAAGCACAGGATGAGCTGAATGATGAGCAACCTCGACCTTAAATCCCTATATTCCCCGCAACTAACCATAATACACCATCAATTAAATTTTAGGATCCGAAAATTAAAAATTATTGCACACCAAAATATCACGGAACAAATAACATGTCTTCAGAAGCGAATACTTAACTTAGTTTTTCGACGGATAATGTTTTCAGAAGCCTGGTCTTCATCATTTAATCAGACCTTACAAGGTTCATCACGTTGAGAGGCTCAGGCTTCACTAAATGGTGGCTGGCTTTCCTTGAAAGAGGGGGTTCAGCTCTCTGTGGTCATTGCCTCATTTTTGTTCCCCTGCATCCCGCTCGGGTTTTCATCGGGCTTAGGGGCGTTCAGGGCCACCCCAGGGACCCCACATCTTGAGTGTTTAGACACGTACTTCTTGTAGATGTTTATTGTTGCGGTAACATCCCTATCTCCTATGAAACCACACCTCTTACAACCCAGCACCCTATGCCCGTATTCAACTAGCTTTCCACCACATCTAGGGCACTTTGAAGATGTGCCCTTAGGATTAATCTTAACTACTTCGAGATCCCTCTCCATAGCCTCGTACTCTATACAGAACTGTATCCTACGGTAGAACCACAGCCCGAGCCTCTTATTGAATTCCTTATCCTTCTTCTTATTGTTTTCTCTTAGTTTCTCTAAGTCTTCGAGGATTATTACTGAGTGATGTCTGAACGCTAGCTTAGCTATCGTGTTTCCTGTTTTGTGTGCGTAATCCCATGAGATGTTCTTAATTCTCTTACCGTGTCTTTCAATAGCTTTCCTAACACCCTTAATGAATCTCCATGACTTCGGATACTTTCTCTGAATTCTCTCGACCCATATTTTGTGAGTCAAGATCTTCCTGTGAGGTGTGTTAAGCTTCTTCAACCTCACCCTCCTACCGTCGAGTGTGTATATCGCTAACGTTACGTTACCGAAGTTTAAGTCTATAGTCATTACCGTTCTAGGTTTTAACGATTTAACGATTTTCTTGAAATATATTGATACCCAGAATTCTCCATCCTCATACTTCACAACTAACTCATAATTACTCCAACCCCTAAACCTCTCAACCCTCTCCCTCGATGTTATCAGTCTTAATTTAACCTCGTAGTCGCTGTGCAACTTCAGTGTTAGTGTCATGTTGTCTAAGTCTAGCTTATAGTCGTACTTGTCTACCCTAGCACTCAGTTTTCTGAGAACAGGCTTCCTGCCACCATTGCTCCTGGCCGACTCAACTAGGCTCTCAGCGTTTACGTATATCTCCTTAGCGTGGTGTGCTCTGAAACTCATTGAGACTAAGTCGCTGTAGAATAGTCTGTGCAACTTCTTCCAGGAGAGTTTCTCATCGATACCCCAAATTCTATCTACGACTATTTGGACTGCATCACGGTATAGCCTCAGGAACTCTAATAGATAGTCACAGCTACCCTCGGGGAGAGCCCTAACCTTAAGAGCCTCATTAACAACGAGCTCTTCACCCCTCATAGAGTAGCTCACCAACATATATACACTTGCTTTAAAGCTTATAAGTGTTTTGTCGGTATTCAGTGTTGGTGACAAATAGTGGCTAAATTCATATATGCTGAGTGCTCCGTGATAAAGTTTAGGAAGAACGCTGTAGTACTCTACCCGCTAGCAGAATACCAAAACGAGACTAAACAACTACACGGAAAGAAAGTACACGTAATAATCATAGCAAAAGAATGACACCACCCTAACAAACCTACATGAAAACCAAAACAGTTTCACGACGGCTTCTCGAGTTATTTGATTGGTTGTTTGAGTTTTTTAAGGGTTTCTATGGTTTTCTCGCTTACTTTTGTTGTTGCTTCCTGATATCCTGCTTCGAAGAGTTTCGTGTTGATTTCCTTAGCTCCTAGCTTGAGGACCTCGTTTAGCACGGTGTTCTTGCTTGTTATGATTGACGCTTTCT
>Ga0078972_1002972_pt2 | contig 28063 bp, 34 predicted proteins | sample YelNatPaOPGAMG01_FD_67568 | JGI IMG/M metagenome (GOLD analysis project Ga0078972, IMG submission 67568) | Hot spring thermophilic microbial communities from Obsidian Pool, Yellowstone National Park, USA - OP-RAMG-01 (SPADES assembly) (version 2) | ecosystem: Environmental > Aquatic > Thermal...
GAGATTGCCCAGCAACAGAAGCAAGATCTGCGAGAACTGGAAGAAAAGGAGTCTGAGCGTGAGCGTGAAATTCAACGACAGCAAGCCGAGGTGGAAGGACATTTCACAACTGACCAAGACGGGGCTGCTGCTACTGCTGACAGCCTCAATGATTTCTTTGGGACTAGTAAGCGGGTGCGCCCCCAAAATTTCCGACCAGACGATCAATAAATTGCGGGAAGCCCATGCTCAGGTCCAGTTCCAGGAAGTCAAGCCGGCCGCCCGTCCCATCAAACCCTCTTTGCACTTTCAGGAAAAAAGCATTGATGGCGTGCAATATATCATCCTGCCCTGGGATGAGGGTTGGCAGCTGAAGAAGTACTTGGATAACACTGAGTTGAACCTGCAGAGCAACGAAGACCGCATTGAGTTGCTCAATAAACAGGTCCAAAAACTGCAGCGGCTATTCTAGGTCATGGCCACTGCGGCGAAGAGGCCTGTCGTCCTCCGGCGCCGCAAGAAACGTCGCAAAGTCAAGAAATCCTCCTTAGACGGTTCTATCTATCAGACTCCCGAGTATCAGCAATGGCGGGCCCGGGTCTTCGCCCGGGATAAACACACCTGCCGTCTGTGCGGCGCCACCAAAAGCTATATCGAAGCCCACCACATCCTCCGGAAAGCCGACTTTCCTCATCTGATGTTCACGGTAAGCAATGGCATCACCCTGTGCAAACTCTGTCATCGTTCGGTCACCGGCAAGGAATATAAGTACGTCCCCCTTCTCCAGGAGTTGCTGAAAAAGAAGAGCAAACCGCCACAGGTAGACCTGTCTGCATAAAAATGAAAAACACGTGTCCTTATAGCCATCCCTACTGCCAGCAGTGCTACCAGGAAAACCTGGAGCGCTATGGCGACTTCAAGATCAAATGCAAAGGGATTCTTGTCCCCGAGGATATTATCCCGGCCAAGTATCTAGTGCAGTTCTCCGAGGAAGAGCGGCAGTTATCTTACGGCATCTACGATCCGGTAGTCTGGGCCGACCAGCATTTATCCTGGCAGCCCCGCATTTCCGGGGATAAGGAGATCATTATTCCAGAAGGGGAAATTGAGCATATCATTGCTCCTTATACTCCCTATCAGAGTCTGATGCTCCGATGCACAGCCCAACGTAAAGTTTTCCGGATTGGCAGACGTTGCGGAAAATGCCTGGACCAGAATGCTCAAGTGGCGACAGTGCTTGGCCCCATGAGCGCCATAGAACTGCAGGCCATGGACCTCCGGCCGGCCATTATCACCCTCGATCAGCATACTCAGAAGCTGACCACTACCCGGAACTATACCATCTGGAGCAATGGTCTCAGAGAAGTATTTGACTTGGAGACTGCCAATGGTCGACGTACCCGGGTAACTGCCAATCATCCATTTCTAGTGATGGGCGAAGACGGTCTGCCTATCTGGTTGGAGACCCAGAATCTAAAACCAGGTATGCGTCTGGCGGTTCCCAGTTCTTATCGTGATCTGATAAGAGGGCATTCCTTCGATCTAGATGAGGCTCGGTTATTAGGTTATCTTTGTGGCGATGGTGGTTGTACCGGGAAGAGCGTCAGGTTTACTAATAATGATCAGGTAATAATCAATGACATTGCCGAGTTGGTCAAGAAATATAATTGTACTCTGAAGCAAAAAAATAAGCCTGGAAACTACCAGATCACCAAAGATCCTGGAACTGGTATGCGCAATACTGTTAAGGATCTTTGCAGACAACATAAAATCGATTGCCTGGCAATTCATAAGAAGGTTCCCAGGGCCATCATGCAGGGTACTAAAGAGGTTGTTGCCAGTTTTCTTGGATCTTATTGGGACTGTGATGGTTGGTTGGCGGTCAGTAAACCTGCTAAAGGGCGCACTTCTGAACAGGTAGAGATTGGAGCCTGTAGTGCTTCTGAGCAGTTGGCTCGTGATGTTAAACACTTACTGCTGCGCTTAGGCATTTATTCTGTTCTCAATAAAAAGAAGGTTAAATACAACGGTTCATATCGTTTTGCTTGGCAGGTGGTTATTCGTAGCATAGAAGCTCAACAGCATTTCATAGAGTTTGTGCCGCTACGAAGCAAAGCTAACAAGATTCCGATTCTGCGTCAAGTCCTGGAGCAGAAAGCCGAGGCTAACCACTATACAAATACTATTCCTATTGAAGTTTGGCGCTATATTAAGAACAGACAACAGCAATTAGGTTTGTCTGACAAGATAGTCTGTGGCTCTACTACAGTTTACAACAATAATCGACTCCGTACTCAATACGCCCCTTCACGAGATAAAGTAAAAATCTATGCAACTGCTCTTCAAGATGAATATCTCTGGGAGTTGGCTAATAGTGATATTCTCTGGGATACAGTAGTAACAGTCACTCCTATCGGCAAAAGTGAGACTTTTGATCTGAGTGTTCCTGAAACCCAGACATTGGTGGCAGATGATATTATCTCCCATAACACCGCCACGCTTTCCATTCGAGCTGTCCATCACATGTCCACCAATGATTACGCCAAAATTCTGGTGGTGGCTCCCTTTAAATCTCAGATCGACATAGTCTTCAACATGATCCAGGAGCATATCGGCAAGTCAGATGTGCTTAAGGCCTCGGTGAAACGCAGTGTCACCACACCGTATCACGAAATCGAATTCTGGAATGGCTCTTATATCAGGGGATTTACTTCCGGCACTAAGAGTGGGGCGGACGCCGGGGCGGTCCGGGGGCAGGCCGCCGACATCATCATCTTGGACGAGATGGATTATCTAGCCGCCGGCGATATCAACTCCATCATCGCCATCCTAAACGACCATCCGGATACTCAACTTTGGGCCTCCTCCACCCCCACCGGCCGCCGGGACAAGTTCTACGAATGGTGTCACAATCCCCGTTATAAAGAATTTTATTTTCCTACCTCTGTTCTGCCACACTGGAATGAAGATATGGAGGCTGAGGCCCGGGATAACCATACCGAGAGCGCCTATAATCATGAGATTATGGCACTTTTCGGAGATGAAGAAGAGGGGGTGTTCCAGAAAATCTACACTGATGCTGCCTTGCAACCTTATCGTTATCAGGAGTGTCAGTATGACAGCACCTGGAAATATGGTCTGGGTATTGACTGGAACTCGGAACTGCATGGTACTGAGATCGTCTGTGTGGGCTGGGGTGGCAAGAAGCTCAGAGTGGTGGATCGCCGGAATATTGCCCGTCATGGCTGGAATCAGACCGCGGCCATCCAGGCTGTTATCGAAATGAACCGCAAGTGGCAGCCGGAGTTCATTTACGCCGACGAAGGTTATGGCTCGACTAGCATCGAGGTACTTCGCAAATACGGCTGGGAACAGACCGGCAAGAACCTGGTAGACGCCCGTCTCAAAGACATTATCAGACCCATCAACTTCTCCAGCAAGATCGAGGTCCCCGACCCCATCACCAAGGAAAAAATCAAGAAACCCATGAAGCCCTTCATGGTGGAGAATGCCGTGCGGTTCTTCGAGCAGGGTATTATCCAGGTCTCTGAAAAAGACCTGGAACTAATCAATCAATTGGAAAACTATATCATCAAGCGCCGCACCGATATGGGAGTACCAGTCTACTGTATCCGTCAGGCCCACATCGGTGATCATGCCTTAGATGGTCTAATGCTGGCACTGTTGGGTTTTACTAGCAAGTTTTCTGATCTCATGCGGGTGAGTTACAGCAACATTATTCGCTTTGCGGCCCGGGTCGGAGCCGGCAATAGCAAGCAGATGCCACTGAAAGAATTACAGCTGGAAGAATTACAGCCAGCCATCGTGGTAGAAGACTCCCGAGCCCTAACAAATCAGCGCCGGCCGGAGGAGAAACGGCCCACCGACCGCATGCGGGTTAGTCCTCAATCAGTTTCTACTCAAGTGACCATGGGTAATCCCTGGGGAGCAGCCCCTCTCTGGCGCTGGCCGGGTTTCCTGAGAGACCAGCCGCCGCCGCAACGGCGTTCCAAATCCCACAGCCGCCCCTCCCGGAAGAATATCTAACCTTCCCGGTGAATTGGAACCAATGCACTCCATAAGAGGTCATATGACCTCAAGGATAGGTCATGCTACAAATTCTGCCTAATTACGACACACAACCGCTGTCAAGTGGCGATCAAAGTAATCCAGAAGTGTTGGTGGCTGACGGCAACAATGAGGAAGCCATTGTAAAGCGCCTGTTTCTCCATAATACCGAGGCTGAGAAATTTTACACCAGCCTTACCCTGCAGGCGGCCAATCTACCAGTGGGCTTTACCATAAAACTGCTGGCTCAGAAGAATAAACCTACTGAAGCAGAATGGGCCGCGGTCAATTCCGGCAATGTCGCGACCTTACAAGACCTGGGGTCTACTGCCAAACCTGACCTGGATTACCATCCTTTTTGGATCTATTACAAAGTGTCTAAGGGTACCCCGGTACAGACCCAGCTGGGAGCCTACCTGCAGGTCACCTATATCGAACATCTTCGATCATAAGGATTTTTCCTATGGCAAACTCGTTTTATTCCAAAGGTAAAGAGAATCTCCTCGGCGGCAATATTGATTGGGACGGTGCCAATGTCGCGTTAATTTTTATCGATGAAAATGATGATGTCCCTGATCTAGCTAATGACTATGCTTTGGCCAATATTCTGGTGGCGGCCCGGATAGCTATTTCTCCCAACTTCGGCAGCAAGACCATCACCAACGGTGTGGCTGATGCTGCCGATGTTACCGTGACCGGGGTTACAGGTGATGTCTTTGAGTCCCTCAGTATTTTCATGAACTCCGGGACAGAGGCCACTGCCTGGCTTATTTGCAACATCGACACGGCGACGGGCCTGCCTTGTACTCCCAATGGCGGTGATATCACTGTGGTTTGGGACAATGGAGCCAATCGTATTTTTAGTTTGTAGTCAATGACAACTTGGTTATGGAGCAAACCTTAGGTCGCTATTTAGAATCTTATAAACGAGTTCATCACAAAAAGAGAATCTCGAACTCTAGACCGTGAAACGTGAATCATTGGTATCAGCAAAAACGCCTTCAATGGCGATTGACAGGAAATATTCATGCGCCATCGTTTCGATATCCGTCATGAAGGTACTACGATTGTTTTAATCTATAACGGCGTCACTGTCTGTCAACTACCCTGGCAAGCCGGTCTTGACTTAGCCAAGGCCATTCAGGCTCAAAGTAAGAAGGCTGAGGAAATCGCCAAAGCCGAGCAACTCATCTTTGACCAGGCCTTATTAATGAGAAGTGGGGCACCATTTGGTCTCACCAATCATCTCCAGATTCAGGCCGAAGCCAGCAAGGAAGCCCAGTGGAATTCCGAGTTGCGCCGCCGGCTGCCGGGTGGAGTCAAGGCCAAAGGTGTAGTAGGTTCCCCTGCTCTTATCCGTCATATCCCCAAGAATCCTCCCTTGATTGAGGTTTAAACCATGCGTACCCAAAAAGAATTACAAGCCATGACTATCGAAGAATTGGAAGCCGAAATCCAGGATATTGGTCTTAAAATAGATCAACTCAAAACCGACAGAAAGATGGTGGCCCGCGCCCTGGAAGAGAAGCTGAATGACCAGGAACTACGGAAAAAGTTGGAGACCCTGACCCCGGCCGACAAACTTAAGATGGCTCAACTGCTTAGTGCTGAGGGAATTGAGACTGTTTCTAAAGTCGGTATTCCGGGAAATTAACTCGAGTTCATGGCCAACCAAACTATTACTCCAGCTAGCCTGATAAGTGCAGCTGAGTTTGGTGCTCCTGCTATAACTTATGTTGGAGATGGCTGGCTGAGCTCTACGGGAGACGGTTGGTTTTCAGATGGTTGGTTTGCTCCCCGGCAAACTATTACTTCAACTGGCTTAACCACTACCGCAGAACTTGGTAACCTTATTGTCCGGGCGGCTCCAAGACTCAGTCCCATCAGTCTCGTTGGCCAAGCAGTTCTCGGGCAATCTTGCCTGAATTTAGTTGTGAGGGTCACCAGTTTAACCACTACCTCCAGTTGGGGTACTACTCGACTTAACTGCTATTTGTCTCCTATTGGTTTAAGTAATACTGTCGCCTTCGGCGGCTCCGCTTTAATCCCTGGAAAGGTCAAGTTAAATCTGGTTGGGCTCTTAAATAGTAGTGTTTTAGGTAATGATATTCTTCAGCCAGGCCCGGTTTCGCTTACTCCTACTGCGATAACCACCACAACAGCTTTCGGTGCCCATATTCTTCAGATTCTTCAGGGGGAAAATCTTTACGTACTGCCGGTGCCCCTGGATTCTACTGCGACCTTGGGACAAAACAGTCTCCTTCCCGGTGAGGTAAACATCAATCCTGCCGGCCTGCTGTTTGCCAGTCATATCGGTGATTCTAGACTGGGGATGCATCTTCATCCAGCAAGTTTCTTAGCCGGGCCTTCATCCACACCGAATGAAGGCATAGTATTGGGTACTCCCCAACTGAACAGGATTATCCGTTCTGGCAGCTTAACGGAGCATGCCCAACTCGGCAATTTCAGAGTTAGTTATCCTCAGTGGTTAATGCCGGTGGGTTGGACTTCTATTCCTGCTCTCGGTTCCTGTATGCTTTTCATGGAAGTTCTTCTGCGTGGCGACCTGCAACTGGAAGTCGCCGGCCGGGCCCTGTATGAACCAGTTAACCGTAAAGATCTACTCCAGGTTACGTCTCCCATCATCCTGCTCCGCCGCCCGGAGAACTAAGTCATGGCTATTAATATTTCCAACATCATCAATATTTCTTCCAGAAAATCTTTCAAGAAGATCTGGCAGCTGCTGAATCTTCGTTACCTTTATCATCTTCTTTATCCTTTCATCGCCGAAGACTTTCGGCATCAGTTGGATTGCAGTGCCTGTGTGCAGCAAATCAAGGTTCACACTCATATAGCCAACTGTCCGCAGTGCGGCGCCATCTATACTCTACCGCCTCAGAATCCTCCAGTGGTTTCTGCTCTACTAGGAATAGCCCAGATCAGTATTGACCCTCTCTCGAAACTGCCGGCCTTACTCGGCACCCTGCCCACTATACAACCTTTCGATGCCACCAGCAATCTCAATGCCATAAAACCAAACATTGGGATAGAACTGCAGATCATGCCGGAGCTGGATGAAGTCATGGACGACGCCAGTAAGATCAAGCAGGCCAGTAAGTTCTTTTCCCTGAAGTAAAAGGAATATATCTTGGCAACCTTGAATTGCGATCTTCATTTGGAAGTAGCTTCCCGGGAAGATCATGAAGCCTTATCACTCGAGGAGCTTGCCCGGTTAGGCAGTTTTGATATCCGGCCGCCCGTGACGGCTATCCTTCCTCTGCCTCTCCCTCAGTCGGCTCCGCCAGCAGAACCGGTTGTTGACCAGGTGGAACGCCTAGGCGGCGACGCGGCCTTATTAATGCAGCACACCCAGTTACTTCTAGATCAGATTAGCCAACGTTGTACTTCCCTCTCTTTTGCCGTGCCTGTCGAAGATAGCGCCACCCGCAGTGCCTTGCTGGCCCTACATCTTAATCAGGACCAGATGACTTATCAGAATTATCAGGACCTGCTCCAGCTGCAGATAAATCTGGCTCAGCACATGTCCCAGGGCACCCACATTAATGAAGCCCTGCTGGGGGCCAATAGTCAAGCGGCTGTAGCGGTGACCTTTTATGAGGGCCAGCTGCAGAACACCATCTCCGAGGCCAGTGCCTGGGCCCTGCAAGCCAAGCCCCTCATCAAGACTCAGTCCAGCGCCCAGGACATCAACAACTTTCTCACCGGCTACAATGATTATCCCACCAATACTGCGGTGATTGATGCCATGGGCGGCAGTAGCCAGGCAACCCTGGCCAAGATTTTAGAAGAGTGCGTGCCATGTCTGGAACGGACCCTCAGCCTAGAAGGTTTTCAACCCCTTGAGGCACTGCTGAATTTACTGCAGAGTGAACTGAACCGGCGCTTCAATTACATCCAAAGTTTGTGGAATTACCTGAACTCCAATGAGATCAATCTGTGTGATCTCATGAATTATTTGAATACCTTATGTATCCCTGACCTGTTCGCCATTCTGGCGGCCCTGTCTCACTACTGGATACAGCTCACCGGCCTGCATAACATCAAAGTCTCCAGCCTCCTCTGGTCCCTGATCCAGCCTCTGTTGCAGGGCATGCTCATGCAGTTTTCCGGCCTGATTGAACGCTTCCTGCGCTTGATCATGGCTCCGGTGCAATGCGTCATCACCAGCATCGACCATGAGTACGCCAAACTCTACAATCTGGGGCATGCCTCCTGGGATGCCAAAAAGGGTCTGGTGGCTACGCCGCCCTATAATCAAAACTTTTCTAAATGGACCCGGGACCAGGTAGCCAACAAAGTTCTTACCGGCAAAGGTCCCTTCGGTACCGGCCTCTTGGAGTTGAAGAAGGCCCTGACTAACTGCAGTGGCTGGCTGGACGGCCAGATCAAGCGCCTGCGCAATGCCATTGCCGAATCTCTAGGAGTGGACGCCGGAGCCCTGGATGATTCCCAGGGGCTTTTCCTGGTGCTGCGCTGGCTATCCCTAATTATCGGCCTGATTAAAGCCATCATCCGCTTCAAGCAGGACGGCTATCAGTGTTCCCCGGCCGGCCTGGATACTTCCCAATATCAAACCCTGGTGGATTACCTCAGTGACGCCACCGGGGTGCCCTTCACCATTGACCCCACCATTGACCCCCTGTTACCCATTACTCCTTCCCAAACTCCCGAGACCACCGACCTGATTAATCAGTTGCTGGATAACCGGACCATTTCCAATCCCTCTACTACCCAGTCATCCAGTCAGACCACCACGGATATCAATACTTACGTACTGCCGGACTGCGTAGCTCAACGAGCCGAATTGGAGCGGGCCAAGGTGGCCAACTGGATAACTGATCTCGATGCCCTGGAAGGGTAAAAGAGGAGAACTCCTTTGTCTTTACCCCTCGAAAGTTACACCGACGTCGCCAAGACAGTCAAAAACGTCACCAAGGTGGGTACCATCAAAATGTTGCCCGCCAATGTCCTGGCCTGGAAGATGGTTTACAGCCGGGAGTTCTTCCAGCCTCCGGAGTACAACCTTAGTGAGATAGGCCGGGTAGAGGATGTCGAGTCCTTCGTACGCCAGGCCATCCGCAAAAAGACTGGTCTGATGTTCAAGGCTGGCTTCTCCATCACTGGTCCTAATATCCAGACCATCCAATATATCGAGCGGCGCTTTGCCCAGATTGAGCAGGCCCAGGGCAAGGCCATGGAGATCCTGCTGCGCGAGATCGGCACCGATCTGCTGAAGTACCACAACGCCTATTTGGTTAAGGTGCGCAATCAAGCTGCCTCCGGCGGCTTAAAACGCCGGGACTTCCGCTGGGGTAAAACCCTCCAGCCGGTGGCCGCCTATTTTCGCATGACCCCGGAAACGGTGAACATCAAGAGGGACATCTTCGGCAACGTCCTGCAGTACCGCCAACAGACCTTCGGCGGCTTCAAACGCCTCTTCTTTGAGCCGGAGGATGTGATCCACTTTTATGTAGACCGCAAAGGCGGCTTCTCGGTGGGCACTCCGGCCCTGGTGCCGGTAATGGATGATATCCGGGCCTTAAGACGCCTGGAAGAGAATGTGGAATTGCTGATTTATCAGCACCTTTTCCCTCTGCTGCACTACCAAGTGGGCACTCCGGACCAGCCCGCCGAGACCTATCCGGACGGCCGCAGTGAGATCGATATTGTCCGCGAGCAGATCGAGATGATGCCGGCTGAAGGTTCTATTGTCACGCCGGAACGGCATAAGATTTCCATTATCGGGGCGGAAGGCCGGGCCTTGAGAGCCGACTGGTATCTCAATCACTTCAAGCAACGGGTCTTCGCCGGCCTGGGCATGAGCGCCATGGATTTTGGTGAGGGTGGCACAGCCAATAGATCCACGGCGGAGCGTCTGTCCCGTAGTTTGGTGGATGATGTCAAAGATTATCAGGGTATCCTCTCCACCTTTATTAATAACGAAATCATCCGGGAACTGCTCTTGGAATCTACCTGGGGACTGGAGTCCATCGAGCCGGAAAACCTGGTCAAGTTCGTTTTTTCAGAAATCGATGAAGATTCCAGGGCTAAGAAAGGCGCCCATCTCACCAACCTTTATCAAGGACATCTCATTACCGAGACCGAAGCCCGCCGGGAAATGGGTTATCAGCCCTTCACTGAGGAAGATCGTAAAGACACCTACTTCGAGTTGATAGAGAAGCCCAAGGCCATCATTCAAGCCAAGCTTGATGCCTGGCGTTCCGGCGCCTCCCCGGAAGCCCTGTCCAAGGCTGATCCTTCCACCGCAGTTATCAGTCCTAAGGCTGCTGCAAAACCCTCCACCCCGGCCGGCCGGAAGGCCGCCAATATTACTCAGCCCACCAACCAGCATGGCAAGAAAACCGGTCCCGAAAGACGCCTGTCGAAAGAGGGACGAGACGCTGATCTTCAAGCTAATGGGGTGAAAACTGCAGTAAATCTCTATACTATGTATCTGACTAACGCCACCGATACCGTTATCCGAGAAAACAAAGTTAATCAGGATTGGTTGAGACAGTTGGCCTATCTCACCGCTAACCGCCTTAACCGCTCCTACTTCGCCATCCTGCAGAACTCCTTCTATCAGGGCCTGAACAAGGCCTCCCTCCAAAGCGACCCGCAAATCCTGGTGGCTTTTAACGACCTGCAGCGCAATTGCGAACAGCATGTTGACCACATGTTACGGAACGCCGAGCGGACCATCGTGGCAATCTTCAATCGTCATGACGATGTCACCGAACGTCAGATTCAGCTCCGGCGCCTCACTTCCTCCCTGGAACACCGGGCCCGCTTTTTCCATGACCTGGTAGCCCGCCGGGCCTATCTGTGGGGCAAAGCCCACGCCCTGAAGATGGCCGGATACCGCACTCTGGAAGTCTTTCCCGGGGAAGATAAAGCAGGTTGTCAGGTATGCGCCAGCCGGGCCGCCCAGTTGGTAGACACCCAACACATGACCCTCTTCGATATCCCTCCCTATCATAGTTCTTGCCTCTGCGATCTGCAGCCACATCAGGAATAACCTGCATGAAAAATTATCTGAAACTTTACGATGCTGCCCTGCTGCGGCCTGTGCAGTTTACCGACCAAAATCGCCTCTATTTCAAAGACAACGCTGGGACTGCGGAGGTGAAATCATCTCTCGTTGTCAGGGTGGCCGCTTCTCACGCCGGCCGCCTCACTGCCAATAATGCCTTTTACCATCCCAAAAAGATGTTGAACGGCATGGCCTCTTTTACCACCCCGTATCACAAACCTTTCCTACTCAATCATGATCTCGAAGGTGATCCTCTAGGCCGGGTCTTCTCCACCCGCTATGTAGATCTGTCTGCTCCTTACGTTAGTCAATTAAAACTCCAGGACTACCTGCGGCAAGATGCCAAGAAGAAGATCGCCCGGCTGCCTGATAGCCTGATGCAGGAGTTGCTCAACCCCAAATTTGAGGGTCTAGGCTACCTCGAGGTCACCGCCAATATTACTGATGAGAAGGCCATTGAAAAGATCGCGGACGGCCGCTATAAAACCGTCTCTGTTGCCTTCATCACCGATGCCGCGGTTTGTTCCATCTGTTATCAGGATTGGATTGCCGACGGCAAGTGTGATCATACCCCCGGGGAGATGGTGGATGGCAAGCCCGTTTTCATTATCGTGGGTAACATCCGCTATGACGAGATTTCCTTCGTCAACCGCCCGGCCGACAATTTGGCCGGGGTCATGGAATTTGTCCGAGGGGGGATTAGTGACAAGGTCAACGTGCCGCTCCGCCATTTGCACGAGGTGGTCTATGACGCCTATGTGTCGGCTCCCCAAACCTTAATCAATGTCACTGATCCGAAGGGGATCAATCTGGCCCAATACCAAGATCAGTTTCAGGAGGTACTAACCCTCATGACCGTAAACAAATCAGCCCCTGTGGCTGATAAAGATGTGCAAGCTATTCTCGATAAGCTCCTGGCCGATGCTTCCCTGGAAGTCACCTCCCTGGCCGATATGAATATGATTGTGAGCCTGCATAATTTCCTCCATGAGCAGTATGACTGGTATGTGAACAGCGATGGCGAAACCGACCGGGTTCCCAAAGACCAGATCGCTCTGCACGCCAAATTACATATTGCCGCCATGGAAGGTAAATTTGTCGACTCCTTTATCCTGGGCGACCTGGACAAAACCCTGGAAGATGAAGGGGTGACCATGCCGGCCAGCCAGGATGATCAGGAAGACGGCAAACAAGCCGACGCAGTTCAGGACGAAGAGAAAGACAAGGTTGCGTCCGAGGACGAAGAGGACCTGCCGGACATTGAGGAGCTTTTCGACGAAGAGAAGTGCTATGAACTCATGGCCGCCGAGTTGGATGCCATGGCCGTCGAAGCTGATGATGTCAAAGACAGTAAAGGGGCGCAGTCCTGCCGGGATGCCAAACTGTCCGCCGAACAGCGCAAGAACCTCAAGCCCTCCACCTTCTGCGGCCCTAACAAGAGCTTCCCGGTGCCTGACTGTCCCCACGTCACCGCGGCCCGCCGGCTCATCAGCAGGTATCAAGGCCCTGGTAAGAAAGACGCTATCCTGGCCTGTATAAACCGTAAGGCCAAGGCCCTGGGCTGTGACGGCAAAAAGGCGGACGGAGGGGATGCCTGTGGCGGCAAAAAGACCAAGGACGAGCTCTTGGAACAACGCCAGGCCATGCTCGACCAGTTGCAAGCCGTGGACGCTGAACTGCAGAGCCGCTTTGACTTTTCCCCCGACCCCTGTCCTGATTGCGTCAGTAAAGCCGCCGAGATTGCGAGTCTCAAGGCCGCCTCTTTCATTGATATGGATCAACTGGATGCCCTGGAACTGGACCTGCAGGCCTCCCAGCAGGAAGTGGCCGATCTCACCGAACAGTTGGTGGCCGCCCGGGCCCAAATGATCCTGGACCGGCGCCAGTTGTCCAACCGTAAACCTCTCAACGATGAAGAGCTTAAGACTGAGATGGATATCCTGAAAGCCCGCAGTCTCGAGTCCCTTCAGAACACTCTGCAGGACCTGGATAAACAGGCCTCCATGACTGAGCTCTTGAAACCGCTCACCGACGGCATGGGCCACACCCCCACCGAAGGGGCCGTGGCGGACCCCACCGCGGCCGCCGAGATCACCAAGGACCTGAAGGCCGATGACGCTGCTCTGAAACGGCAGATCATGCAAAAGTTCAACCAGGTGAGCCGGATGCACGGTTCCAAAACTGCTGAAAGCTACCTGAAAGATATGCACAAATTATATCCGCAACTCCATCTGGCAGATCTCTCCCAGTTATAACCACACCCCTCTAATGCCTTAACTCTAAGGAGGCAACACCCAATCATGTCTTACACCGCTAAACACAAACTGTGGGACCACACCTCTCCGGTGCAGCCCAATGTCGAAATTTCTGAAGGTACTCGTCCCGCCGAGGCCTTTAAGCCTGCTGCGTATCTTGCAGTGGAACGCTTTGATAAATGGTACGAGAACTGGTTCGTCATGCAGGCCGGCAAAGTGGCCGCCCTGGATAGTACTGGCCGGGTCGTGCCCGCGGGTCTTGCTGCTCAGGCGGCGGCCTACCAGACCGCTTTTCAGAACAACGCCAATACTCCAGAAACCATCGCCGGTTGCAAAGCCGTGGCTCGGGCTGTCAGCGGCCTGACCCTTTATACCGCCAATGACGTGGCTCAAGGCGTCAAAAACTTCGCCGGGGCAGCTGCTGCGGCTGGCGAGCCGGTGGTGGAAAGCTTCTTCACCTTCGGTGGTAACTCTCTGAGCGGTATGAGCGGCGCCACTGCCTTTGCAGACAGTGACGTTCTCGTTCAGGCCAACGTTATTTCCAAGCCCATCGGCATCTTGGCCTCCAACGTCTGGGTCTGGGCCGGCGGCGACGGCTTCAATCCAACCCAGTACAATTACCACAACTACAATCTGCAGCATCAGATCGCCGTGTTGTGTGATTACTACATCGAACTGCCGGTGGTGCTGGACACCAACTACGCCAACGCCGTACTGCCCGGCATGGCCGCCGCGGTCTATTCTGCCGGTTCTCCCTTCACCCCCGGTTGCTTCGTTAAGGTCGGTATGGACAGCAATATGGTCCCGGCCACTACCAGTGACGCCTGGTATGACATCGTCGGCCAGGTTCTGGCGGTGGATACCAACTGGCCCAAGGATTACATGGATCGGGTGCGTACCGCTTGGCCTAACTTGGGCACGATTCCCAAACTCAATCAGAGCCCGGGTTCCGCGACCAATGGTATGCCGGATACCATCAATCTCTCTGCCGGCACCCAAGCTGAAGGCACCGTCCGTATCAACCTGATCTTCCGTTAGATCTTTTCTTCCCCCCCCAGCGCCTGTCTTCGGCAGGCGCCCATCCTACCTTCCCTACCGAGTAATTCCCAAGGAGGATTTTCCTCATCATGTCCCGTGATATCAATGCCATCTTTAAAGACAACAACTACGACGCCTACGAAATGTGCTGGCGGCGTAACGGTTATGTGGTTGGTCAGTCTGAGCCCATTTCCATGAAGGACGCCCTGTCCGTCCCCGATTCCCCCATGTGGATGCCGAGAGTCATTCAGAATGTGGTCCGGGAAGCGGTAGAGCCCCTTCTGGTGGGCGCCAACCTGCTGCACCGCATCAACTATTCCTACGGTCAGACTATCACCTTCGGCGCGGTGGGCGCCATGTACGCCGATGATATCGCTGAAGGGCAGGAATATCCGGAACGCAAGCTGAACATCGCCGGCGGGTCGGTCACCTGCACCGTCGGGAAAAGCGGTCTCGCGGTGAAAGTCACCAACGAGATGATCCGCTATAGCCAGTACGATGTAGTGGGCATGCATCTCCGGGCGGCCGGCCGGGCCCTGGCCCGTCACAAAGAGACTAAGATCTTCAATATGATCAAAAATCTCGGCGTGGTGACCCACGACAACGCTGCCCCTGGTGCTTCCATTTATGGGGTCACCCATGGCCGTGACATCACCGGCGCCGCCAATGGCAGTATTATTCTGGATGACTTGTTCGACGCCTTCGCTCAGGTTATCGCCCAGGGTTTTATGCCCAACACCCTGCTCATGCATCCGCTGACCTGGGTCATGTTCATGAAGGACGCGCATCTTCGGGCCCTGGCCCTGGCCTCCGGCCGCAATACCTTCTTCGGCACCTACCAGGGCAACCCGGTAGGTAGAGCCCCCTGGGACAATAATGGCGGTCTTGGACCCTCCGTGGGTCAGAGCATCGACCCGAATTCCACCATCACCGCCTATCCCCAGACCATAGACTCCAAGCCCAACTTTCCGGACCTGGGTTTCCCCTTCCCCTTCCAGGTGGTGGTCTCTCCCTTTGTCAATTTTAACCCGGTCACCAAACTCACTGACATCATGGTCTTCGACAGCAACGAGCTGGGGGTCCTGGTGGTGGACGAAGATATCACCACCGAGGACTTCGATGATCCCTCCGTGGACATCCGCAAGATCAAGATCCGGGAGCGTTATGGTGTCGCCATCCTCAATGAGGGTCATGCCGTGGCCGTCATGAAGAATATCTCCATCAAGCCGAACGCCATCGTGATGCCGGCCCGGGCCCACATTGATGTGGCGGGGTCCATCGCCGAGATCGATCCGCTTGTTCCGGTGGTCTAAACCAAGGCGCCTACTACCCTAAATACGGGGGGAGGGCCAGTTTACCTCCCTCCCCCTTTCTATATTTCAGGGTGATGGTGACTCTCGATTTCACGAGGAACTACGTTTCATGATACAGAAAAACTGTTCAAAGCAGTCTATCTTAGCTCGCGAGGACGCATTGGAAAGCATGAGCGCCTTGCAGCAGAAGGCCATGAGCGGCGACCTGCAATGGGTTTTATCCCCGGCGACTGTGGGAAGAGCTGCTACTGGTGCCGCCTGGCAACGCACCGTAAACATCGCTCTCAAAACCGGGGATGGTCAGGTCCATACCTGGTTCAACGGCACTCTGAAAGGAATTTTATCGGTGTCGGACACCAGCACAGCTGGGACTGCCAGCATCAGCAGTGTTGACCTTACCTTGGTGAACGGCCAGGCTTCGGTAGTAGTCTCTGGCGACGCTCGGACCTGGGCAGCTGCAGAAACAGACACTTTGAGGGTGGGTGAAGCTGCTATCCTGGGCTATCCCGTTGCACCCCAGATCAGTGTCCAAACTTTCGCCTAACGGGAGAAATAATAGATGCCTGCTTTAAACGCTGATAGAAACACCCCCGTAGATCTGGGGTGGAGTGTCACCATTCCAGTGGCAGCCAACACCAAAATTTTTGCCGGCAGCCTCGTATGTGCGAACGCCGGCGGCTTTGCAGTGCCGGCGGCGGATACCGCCGGTTATAAATTCATGGGAGTGGCCCTGGAACAGATGGACAATTCGAGCGGCGCCAACGGGGCCAAGGTGGTGCGCGTGAGGAGAGCCGGGAGTTTCCTCTTCGATGCCGCTTCCATCACCCAGGCGATGGTGGGTTCCCCCATGTATGTGGTGGATGACCATACCTTTGACGATGCCAGCGGTCCCCTGAACGACATCAGGATTGGCCTCCTGGTGAAGTATGTGTCCGATACCATGGGCTGGGTCCAAATTGACGCATAATGGTTATGAGTGCGACTACCCCCCTCCAAATCTACGTGTCATCAGAAGTCGAGATCGACTCGACCATCGAAGCAGAGACCCGCACCATTCTCAGTATAGTCCGTAACCTGCGGGACCGGCTGTCGGTTTTGGAAGAAGATCTGCTGCGCTATCAACACATTGAAGCATCGATGGCCTAAAGGAGTTTCTATTGCCCGTTTGCCATGTCACCATCGAAGTCAAACAGTTCAACAGTTTCGAAGCTGCCGTCCGCCGTTTCCGTAAACGGGTAGAACGCACCGGCCTGATCCAGGAAATTCTGGCTTGCCAACACTTTGAAAAACCCTCTGACCGGCGCCGCCGCAAGTCTAAGGAACGCCGCCGGCAGCAGCAATTACAAGAACTCAAAGTCACAGGAGGCGTACGTGCTTATTAAGCTAAATCCAGGACAACCTTTTTGGATGCTGTTTGACGAAATGGGGATTGATCCTATTATCCGGCTGACTTTTGACGAACCCGGCCCTCTTGAACTTGATGTCACTCAGCTTTCTCCAGCCAACCAGGAACGCCTGGCCCTCGGCTTCTTTTACCGCATCATTACCGAAGTGGATCCCGGTACCGTTGAAGCGACCCCAACTGCTCCCATCCAAATCGACCATCTGATCGACAGCAACCCCATCATTCAGGCCAAGAAGATCCTGCAAGGCAACGTGCACAAAGTCTCTGCAGCTTTAGAACCCCTGATTAAAGCCCACAATCTTGAGATGCTGGAAACCCTGCGGGCTTTAGAGTTCCAGGGGGAAAACCAAAACGGTGCGCCCAGGACTACGGTACTGTCTGCCATCGACAGAGCTATCCATCGCTGTGGCGGCCTCACCGCTATAGTGGAATCGGAGCAGGAAGTGGTGGAGCTGGTACAGGAAGATCTCGAGGATAAAGATGATGCTTAACTGGAGCGATTTTAAAGACCTTTTTGGCAATAACCCCAAGACCACCATCTTCGGCTGTGTTGCCATTGTCTGTGCCGGGGTGGCCCTCTGTCTCGGGAAACTAGATTTCAATCAATTTTTGATGACTCTCAGCGTGATCGGCGCTGGGGGCGGTCTCATTGCTGCTAAAGACAGCAAGAAGGAGTAGTTACGTATGCTGAAAAGACATCTCATGGTTGCGGTCTTGCTGACCTTGGTACTGAGCTTCGGTGCGAGCAGCTGCGCTGGTTTTATCACTAAGGTTCATGCAGTGTTTTGCCCCTATGCTGAAACCGCGCAAAACCTGCTCACCGGGGCCAAGAACGATCTAGTGATCGCCAAAACCTATTTGGATTCGTTTGTCGGCGACGCAGCTACGGTCAATATCCCCGGCGTGGGTCTGGTCACCAAACAAGACTTAATGAATGCTATCAGTATGCTGACGGTCACCCTGCAACAGATTTCTGATGAACTGGCCGTGGCCTGTCCTCCCCAAGCTACCGTGGAAGAGCTCCTTAAATCTGCTGATCTCTTGGCCACCCAGCCTCTGGTCACCATGGCCATGAAGAATGTTCTGGCCGCCCAGGGCAATTCCGGTCCAGCCTTGCTGCGCTACCATCCCAAATAAAAAGCCAGGAGAAAACTTATGCCAGTGCCTAAAATCATCAAGGGATGGCAACCGCAAATCAAGGACTTCCGAGATTACAATCTGCAGGACCCTCAGTTTGCCCCCAAAATGCTGCTGTTGCCTCAGGTAGTTTACAACAGCTGTCCTCCTACCCTAAACCAACTTCACGAAGGTAGTTGCGTTTTTCATGGCAGTACCAGCGCCATGGAAGCAGTAGAAATCGCCCGGGGTAAGACCTTGAATATGTTCTCCCGACAGTTCGGTTATTACAATTACCGGGCCAAGTATGGCGACATTAATCGGGATGATGGCGCCATTATTCGGTTAGCCCTGAAACAAATGGCCAAGGAAGGCATCTGCCTGGAGACCAAGTGGCCCTATTCCGAGGCCACCTTTGCCGTCAAGCCTAGTGAAGCGGCCTATACCGATGCCCCGTCCCACAAGATTACTCAATACATTGGCATTACCGGCCGGCTCGGCGATCCCAACTCTCTACTGCATGATCTGCTCAGCTGTCTGGCTTCCGGTTGGGGGTTTGTCTGTGGGATCCCCTGTTACAGTTCCATTGTCAGTGATGAAGTAGCCAGGACAGGCTTCGTGCCTCTGCCGGTCTCCGGTGAGGAGTTCATGGGCGGCCATTGTATTTACATCTGGGGTTACGACCGCTCTAAAGAGATTTTCTGGGGCCTCAACAGCTGGGGGAATGACTGGGGTTGTCAGGCGCCGACCTGTTCTGAGCGCGGTCAGTTCAGCATTCCCTTCGATTATATTGTCCATTTGGCCAGTGACTTCTGGACCATCAGGATGATCACCGATGTGCAAGGGCAACCAGCCTTAGGGGCTGACGATTCCAAGCTCGCCGCTTAGACCTGCAGAGGTGGGGGATGCCTCATCTTTTCTGCTTCATGGTGGTTCCTATAATGTGCAAGGACCTGAAGGAAGGCTATAAGAAGTGCTGTTGCCCCCTCTCTTACGAGTGTCTGTTTTACGGCGACATGAGCCAGATGTGTCACCTCACCGGCGACACCTGTAACCGCCCCTGGACCAAGGCTGATTTTCAGCAGCAGCTACAAGAATTGAATCTGCTATAAATGCACTCCACTGGCAAGGTATTTCTGGATATTCTTCAGGGCAGCACCCGTATCGACCAGCCTCAAAATCTGCCCAATGCTATTGTTGACAAACTTCTTTTCCAAGAGGTTGTCTGCGGCTGGCCGCCATCTTACTGGCCAGTTGGTTACTGGTTAACTGATTATTGGCCGACTCTTACCAACAAAAATATTAGAGTTCCTCTGCAAAACGACCTTAAAGCGCAACTAGATCAACCGCAAGGCCAAGCCGTTATCTCCGGTCTGACTGTCATATCTCACTGGTGGGACGAGGATTAAAATGGGTGACTTCGACCGCATCATCTCTATGTATAAAGGCGAGGCCAAGCCAGTAGCCTACCAGTGGTACACTGACGATGCCATGTCCGTTCCCAAGGACCTTACCGGCGCCACCTTTCGGGCCGCCATCAAAATAGTGTTGGCCGCCGCCGAATACACCATCATCAAAAAAGATGAAGCATTTAACAAGGCCAATATCGCTCAGGGTCAGGTGACCTTCACGCTATCCAAGGAAGACACGCTCATAGCACCTTTTGCCGACGAACTCGAGTGTTATCTGCAGGTCGAGGCTTCCTTGCCGGATGGTTCAATAGATAAAACTTTCATCGATACCTTACAGTTGAAAGGCACAGTTTTCCACGATTAACTGAGGATAATCCATGGCTTTGACAGTCGAATCGGTCAGTCCTGCTGCCAACAGCCAGGGCTGCCCTCTGGGACAGGTGGTCAGCGTCCGGTTTAACCAGACAGTAGATCAGAACACGGTTGACCTGGCCAGTTTCGTCCTGACCCAAACCACCCTAGTGGGGTTGGATCAACTGCTTACCAAGGATCAAATTTCTGCCACTACCGTGGTGGAAGGGGTCTTAAGCTTTGCTGTGGCTGACGGAAAGACCACCGCCACCTTTTCTCCCCGCAGTCCTCTGTCTCCCAATGCCAAATTTCAGGTGTTGCTCAGCACTCAGATCAAGAGTATTACTGGAGAAGGGCTCGACAGCATCTACAAATGGAGTTTTGAGACCGGCGCCGGCTCGGTGGTGACTCCAGCCAGCGATCACAGTGATGTCGCTGAAGTGCCTTACCGCTCCTCTCCGGTAACGCCGCTGAGCATCGCTTACGACCCCTATTTGAAGCCGATTAGTGCGATGCCAGCCCAGGCTGCCAGTAACCTACCTATTTCCACCAAAAGCTTCACCATCACTTTTAACAAGGCCCTGGACGCCAGTAAATTTTCCTCCAGTTCCTTTCAACTGGTAGCCGAAGCCGTGGATGGAGATCCTAGACGGCCAGCCGCCGGAACTCTATCAGCTACGGCCCAGATAGTGAATAATACCCAACTCAGTTTTACTATCAATCTGACCCGCAGTCCGCTTTACAAAAATAATATTGTTATCCTGACCATTCCGACTCTGCTGGCGGCCGATGGCGGCCGCTTGGAAGAGCCTCTAGAATATTACTTCACTACCGCCTACGACCCTCTATATTCAACGGTCAGACTGGTGCGCAGCCGTATTGGTTCTTTCATCCAGGAGATTCCGGACGACACCATCAATCTGGCCATCTTCGATGCCAGCACTATGGCCGACTCCTTTATTCCAACTCTGCCGGAAAATATGACTGCGGCCTGGTTTGAATGGTTAGCCTTCAGTAAAGCGGAATATACCCGAGCCACTGCCTGCCTGACCTTGCTGCAGAATTCTCCAACCATCGGCTTCCGGCAGAAAAGCAAGCTCTTAGGCGATATGCAGGTGACCTGGCAGCAGAGCACAATCATCGAGAAAATGGTAGCGGCTCTGGCCCAGGAAGTGAAGTATTGGCAGAATGAACTGCACAATGGCGGGGTAGCTCCGCAAAAGGTGCAGACGGCGATCAAGGGGGCCTGTGATTGGGACCGGCCCTGGATTGGCCGGGACTTCTCCTCTTATCCCGGAGACCCGCCGGCAGCCAATACTGCCATCATTCCACCCTTTTCCCGCCGGGCCCTGAAGGTCTGGCAGCCCCGGGTTGCCCCGGGTTGGAGAAGAGGCGGATGGTAGACTACTATCCCCGGCACCCTTTCAGTTCTGAGATCGACATGCGCGATGAGCTCAGGCGTTTCCTGGTGGGGGATGACCTGGAAATCCCCAAGGAAAAAAAATTCATCCTGCGCCGGATGCGGCGTAACTCTTTAGATCAGTTAGTGCCCTGTGCTTGCCTTAATAGTCTGACCAAGGAAGGTGACCGGGACCGTTTCTGTCCGTATTGTTTCGGTGAAGGTTTTCTTTGGGACGAAGAGTTTATTTCCGGTGTCCATGTGGAAGCCCGCCGGGGCAACCGCCGGAAGATCCAAGAGCCTCTCCTGTTTGAGCCCGTCATACTCGACCCCACGTTGTCCTATCTCTACTTGTTTTACTACGTCAATCCCACCATCCAAGACCGGATTATTGCTCCGCAGGTGGATGATGCCGGCCGCCTGGTCTGGCCCATCAAGATCTCTCAATACTGGCATATCGAAGCTGCCAACCCCATGTTGGGCGAGAATGGCCGGATTGATTATTGGGTCCTGACTATCCGGGAAAATTTAGTCGGAGGCCTGAATGGCTAACGATCTGTTTCAAGCCATCATTAGTGAACAACCGGTTAATATCAACAATCTTTCTCAGGCAGAGATTCGCAGTTTTATCGTGCAGAATCTGCAACGGCAGACCCTTGCTAAACAGCACGGTTCCGTAGGCCCCAATCCTCCCGCTGATTTAGAGAAGTTCTATGAACTCCTCGGTCAGGCCTTGGTGCAACAGCAACAGAAAGATGGCGAAACTCACCCGGTCCCCCTGGTGGAGGAATATCCGCCGGTCTATGGCGATCAAGGCATTGGCGGCTTTAAAGAAACCATCTCCTTCGCCCTGCGCCGTCGGGAGCCAGGTACCATCTCCCAGGACCAGCCCTTCAGCGGCAAGAAGAATTACAAACCAATATTGCGGGAAACCTTCCCTGATCCGGACAATCCCGGTTACGTCATCATGGTCTTCGGCCAGGTTTTCGATAACCTCATTGAGTTAAAGTGCTGGGCCACTACCAATAAGCAGGCCAATTACCGGGCCAATTGGTTGGAAGATCTCATGCTCAAATATGCCTGGTTCTTCCGGTACTATGGCCTTAACCAGATCTTCTATGGCGGCCGGGAAGCTGACGGTAATCTCAAATCATCTGACATTTTGTTACAGTTCCGCACCTTGCTGTACTACCTCCGCACCGAAAAGCTCTATACCATCCGCGAAAAGACCATCGATGAACTCATTGTTGATCTGCAGTTAGCTACTCCAGACGAGCTCGCGACGGCCTCCTATTAACCTTCAGACTATTTCTCCCTCCAACCTACTTTTAAGGAGAGGCTACAAACATGGCCGATAAGTATCCTAATCTGCCGGGTGTCGTTCTTGATCTGAAAGACGGCTCCCTGAGCATCTTCCCCGAAGACACCACGCCTCGGGTTCTGGTCCTGGGTACCGCTAAACAGGGCACCTCAGCCCTGACGCGGGTCACCCGCACCCAGTTGGCCGAAACCGAGTATGGCCTTGACGGCACCCTGTGCCGGGGCATGTACGAAACCCGTCAGGGCGGTGCCAGAAATATCTATCTGCTGCGTATCGGTGCTAAGCCGGCCAAACTGACTGGCATTGGCGATTCCACCGGTGCCGCCGGTATCACCATCCAAACCGTTTTGCAAGATGGCCAGGCCGGGGATCAAATCAAACTCTACTGGAATGATTCCGCGACTCTTCTCAAAATCTGGGATTTAAACGATATCCTGCTTTATGATTCCAGTGCTGCTCTGAATACCGGCAAGGTCATCGTCTCCGGCAGTGCCGCCGGTGGCGCCGGGAGCGATATCGGTACCGCTACGGTGCCGGTGGTGATGAGCGCCGTGAATGCGGTGGGCACCACCTATGTGGCCGGTACAGACGGTGACAACCCCACTCGCATGGAACTGTACGAGGCCCTGGATCGGGCTTATACCCTCCTGGAAGCCTTCGATGCCGACTATATCGTCCCCATGGACTGCTACCTGGACGATGCTAATCTGGCCGACGACGCCAATGTCAAGGCCGATGTGGCCAGCGAATCAGTAGGCACTGGTACGGGCGTCAAGAAGGCCTGGGACCTGGCCCACAAGGGGGTCATTCCGACTACCCTGACCGTCAAGGTCGACAATGTGGCCACCACGGCCTTTACTTTCTCCAAGGGGACTGGTACCAATGGCGTGGACCAGATCATTTTCAACACAGCGCCGGCATCGAGTAAGGTCATTCTGGCCAGCTACTCCTATATGGTCAAGGATGCCCTGCTCTACTGCCGCAAATGGGAAGTAAACGGGGAATGGCAATACGAATGGCATACCGCCAAGACCCGCACCGTGGGTCAAGATAGCTACGCTTACCATGAAGTAAACTTCGCTTACCAGCTGGCCAACTTCTGTCACAATCTTTCTGTCAATGAAAACTTTGCCCTGGGCTGCATCGGTACCAAGTTACCCCAGTCTGGTCTACCCAGTGATCTGAGTACCTGGATCGGCAACCTGCCCACCCTGGATATCAATGGCGCGGTTACCAGTAACGGTACTGGCTTGCTGGGCAATAAGTTCATGTCCGGAACCACTGGCATGGCGTCAGGTTTCTGGTTCACCGAAAGTGGTTATCTGGACGAGGCCACCAATAAAGATGTCATGGTCACCCCGGATATCGGCAAGTACTTGTCCGTCGTCATCACTCCGGTGACCTTCTACAATGCCGTGGATTCCACCGGATACGGCTATATTGGCAACGGGGCGGCCCTCTACGCCGGTTTCGTCGCCATGCTGCCGGTCAATCAGGCTCCCACCAACAAGATTCTTAAAGGGGTGGCGCTGCCGTACAGCATCACCAAAACCAAGTCGGATATACTGTCCGGCGCCAAGTACATCACCTTCATAAATAAAGACCAGGGCGTCACCATCGTGGATGGTCCCACCGCGGCCACCAGCTCCTCTGACTATCAACGTCTCTCCACCATTCGCATTGTCATGCAGTATGTGGAGCGGGCCCGGTCCTTACTTAATCCCTACCTGGGCAATTCCAGTTCCGGGATTAGCCGGGCCTCTATGCAGACCGCCATTGAAGAGTTGGGTGCCAAGATGATCGACGAAGGTTCCTTGCAGGACCACCGGCCCCTAATCTCTGCCACCCCCCAGCAGCAAGTCCAGGGAGAAGCCACCCTGGAAGTGGTGCTGGTGCCAGCCTTTGAACTCCGGAGGATCCGCCTGGTGATCAGCCTGTCGGCCACCTAACCAGAAATACTTAAGAGGGATATAGCTTATGCCCAACACCGACAATTACATTCAGACCTACAACTCCTTCAGTGGCGTCGACTGCAAAGCGGTCTTCAATGAAGTCGTCATCGGCTCCCTGCAGGGGTTAAGCTGGTCCGTTACCAGAGAGAAGGCGCCGATTAACCAATAAGGTGTAGGTCGGCGTAAAATCCTGCTCAAATCGGTGAACTCATGAATTTGACAACGCCGAGGGTAAGACTAAGATATAAACATCTTAGATCCCGTAGAGACTTGAGTCTTATGACTCTAAGCTAACACTCCTTTTCCCAAGCTGGGAAGGCAAGGAAGATGCAGAAAGACGAAAAGCTGGCTTATCTGGCTGGTTGGTATGCAGCCGACGGTTTTCTCCAAACCGATCCGAATGCTGGTCGTCATCTATGCTTTTATTTAGCAGCTAGAGATGCTTTCATTCTGGAACTTTTTTCTAGTTGGTTTGGTGGTAGGGTGCGATACTACGACTATTCCCGTAATGGACGTAGCTATCCTGTTGTCAAATGGGTTAGTTGGCGTTCCGATCTTTATGAGTTTTTACTTACTGGGGATTTCAAGCAACATATCTGGCCAGAAAACTCAGACCTACAGTGTATTTTCCTCAGAGGTTTTCTTGAAGGAGACGGGCATGTAGGTTTTCGGAACAAGAACGGTCATTTTCGTCTGACCTTTACCAATGCTTCAGTGTCTTTGTTGGAAGATATTATGTCTCATTTATCACAATATTTAAACATTCCCACAAAGACACTGAAGCTGCGACGCGATAACACTCATCAAATTAGTTACGAAGCTAGAGAAGCTAGATTGATTGCTTGGTATCTTTATCGAGAGGCAGAATACTTTTTACCTCGCAAGGGCCAGGTAGTCCAGCAACTATTTGGTGATATTTTAGATCCCGTGGCTGCCTATTTCCAAATTCTTTCAAATCAGCCGCCGGAGTTTATCGCCCGTAATAATGGTCTGTTCTTTCGTCTCTCTCAAGCTAAAAATACATTGCAGGCGGTTAAATCAGTCTGCGCTGGTTTTAAGCTTCTTGGAATTGATGCCATTCCTGTTCCTGACGGTAAAGGAAAAAACAAACAACACGGCATCTATATTCCTCAAAAACATCTGCATCAGTTGGCTTATACGCAGGACATGCTCATTAAGAAAGTTGCCTGACAAAAGTTTAGCTAACTTATGAGCATGAAGGCATAGTCCAATTTTGCTACACAATGGGGAAGGCCAGCCCCCGTGCTTTCAACCGTGGAAAACGCGGAGTGGCCGGCGCTTTTATCTTCACGGTCTTCGACAGTGACGCTCTCCTGGAGGCCATGCAGCAGCAGTATTACCTGGCTGATAAAGACGAGGCCCGGGTTTACACGAACTATGGCGCCATGGAAGGGACCTTGCTGAAGATCAGTGACCTGGACCTGATGACTGCGCCGCAGGCGGCCACCTTGATGGAATCCACCACCGGTGCTGCTGACTTCGACCAGGAAGTCAGAGCCGCTTTCTACGCTGATCAACTGCCTCCTTTCAATATCACTCTGATGGGAGCTAATGAATATGGAGCCATGGCCACCAAAAAGATCTTCGGCGTGGAGATCTTGAATGAAGGCAGCGGCGTGTCTATTGACGACATTGTCACTGAGCAGCAGTACACCTTCGTGGCCCGGGAGATCACTCCCTGGATCCGGCAGCGGCGTGTTGACATACGCTCCGGCGCCTAATCAGTACCCAACTTGACACGGAGGAGGCTGTGCTAATCTAAAAGCACGGCCTTTCTCCGTTTCTTTTATTTACTAAAACGCTGCAAAAAAATATCTTGGCCCTGGGAATGCATGGCTTGAAACCGGATTCATCCGGTTCTCTAGAAGCCCTCTGCTTCATCTGAGGGAGCATTGACATCATTGAGGGTTGTCTTCTGTAATGACCACTACGCCGCCGCTTGGACAGTCCACTGACTTTAACTGGATGGGGAAAAATACCCCAGTCCATGAGAAGACGTATCACTCCTTCTCCGGCTGTGACATCCGGGCGGTGTGCTTCAATACTGTCACTGGCAAACTGGAAGAGTTGGCAAATATTCAAACCATCTCCTACAGTGTCCACCGGGAAAAGTTTCCGGTGCGTTCTCTAGGCACCACCCATGTGAAACAGTATACCCGGGGTCCCCGCACCATCGCCGGCTCTCTCATCTTCACCGTGTTTAACACCAGCGTCCTGAGTAATTTTTTAGGGCTCAGCCCTACGGAGATGGAGTCGGGCCTGTGGCGGCCGATCACAGTCGACCAGATCCCGCCCTTTCATATTACCCTGCTGTTTGCCAGTGAGTATAACGTCCTGAGTTCCATGTCCATTTATAACGTGGAGATCGTCAACGAAGGCCAGGTCATGTCCATCGAGGATCTGATCACTGAGAACACCTGCCAGTATGTAGCCACCTATCTCTCCCCCGTTAAGCCGGTGACCGAGGAAACTGCCAAAGGTATTGCCTTAAGAGGCCGCACCTTCGGGGAGTTGATGAGTCAGCCGATCATGCAGGAACTCTTCCGGGCCCGGGATCCCTTCGATGGACTGGCCTCCGGCCCGGCCCTGGACACCCTCAATAAACTGAAAGCCATGACAGGCAGGAAATAGCAAAATGGCCGGGATCGTCAATCAGCAGCAGCTCGAAGATATGTGGTTGTCCGATTTCGGAGCCCGATATCCCAATTCCTACTCCTACTTCAGTGGATCACAGATTGTCATCTACGTCGGTGATGTACTGTTGGAAGAGGCCGTCTTTTTGAGTTATCAGGAACAGCAGAATAAGAAACCCATCTTCGGTTACGCCTCCCAATACTGGGATGCAGTAGCTCAGGGCACCAGTATTGTGCAGGGTTCCCTGGCCATCAACTACATCGATAATAAGTACCTGCCCATGTTGATCTTTGATACCCTGAATCGTAAGTCCAGTACTGAGTTGGCGGCTCCCCCGGCCAATCCCCGGCCCCTGGATCAAATGAGTTTTATGGCCCAGGCCGCGGGGTATAATGTTCTTACTGACGCCGGCAAGCAGAACTTCGACGCGATGATGAATACGCAGAAGAACAAGTACTGGCAGCCTATCCAAAGTTTTCGAGATATGCCCGGAGCCGCTAAAATGGACCCAGTAGATATCTTCCTGACCTACGGCAACCAAGCTGGGGGGTCCATGGGCAGCACCAGCAAACGTCTGATTAAAACCGTTTTCACTGAGGAATCCCAGACCATTGAAATTAATGGGCAACCTGTCTTAGAGGTCTATCAGTTTCTATCCCAGCGCATCATCAATGAATTGAGCCGGCCGGTGCCTTCCCAGACAACCAAGACTACTTAACTCTTCCGAAAGGAGTATGTATGACCC
>Ga0078972_1006395_pt1 | contig 28062 bp, 21 predicted proteins | sample YelNatPaOPGAMG01_FD_67568 | JGI IMG/M metagenome (GOLD analysis project Ga0078972, IMG submission 67568) | Hot spring thermophilic microbial communities from Obsidian Pool, Yellowstone National Park, USA - OP-RAMG-01 (SPADES assembly) (version 2) | ecosystem: Environmental > Aquatic > Thermal...
TTCCATGCTTTTTGCAATAGTAGGTAGTAGTAACAGGTTCTTTTAAAGTTGCCAGGTCAGCATGGGTTGTTGCTCTGCATGAACGGGCAGTTCTGCTTAAAATGATGGTTAAAACATTTTTCACATCTTCATTATCTATTTTTCTTATTTCTTGTGCCAAAAAATCTAACTCTTTTCTCACAGGTTCTAAAAACCATTTATCTAAAAAGGTTTCACTTTTATCCTGTCTTATTTTAATTTGATACTTCTGTATCAACCCGTTATAAATAGTAAGAAATTCTTTCTCTTTCTCTTTTGCGTATTCGTTTTCATTGATTGTCCCATTAGCAACTTTCCTTTTATATTCCGGCGAGGGGAAATACTTATTGTTAAATTTTGCAAGTTCTGACAATACATGTTCTTCAAAAGTAATAGTATTTTGAGTCTTCTGAAATTCTTTTAGTCTTGAATTCAATTTACGAATTGTATCTCCAATTAAAATTAAATTATGCTTTTCAACTTTTACATTGGAAATCAAAACATTGAAAGAAGAAATATCTATTCCAATGGCGTGCATTCCTAATTCGTTTGCCTGGACTAATGTTGTTCCGCTTCCACAAAATGGGTCCAATACTATATCGTCTTTATAAAAATATACCTCTTTTTTAAACTCATCCGTATGGGAATCAAGGAAATATTCTACCAATTGAGGGATAAATTTACCTTTGTAAGGATGCAATCTATGAACATGTTTTGTTCTTTCCGCTTCTTTATATTGAGAAAAAGAAAGATGCCAATTAATATCCTCCCCTAATATATTTCGCCATTTTTTTTCCTTGGAAAAAGAATCATAATAATCTCTTAATTCCTCTACATTTATAAGAGAATTTCCATCATTTCCGTATTTTTTTATTCTCCCATACTGAATTAGATATGATATATTTGAGACGGTAATTTTACGATTGAGATATTGTGAAGCCCAGATACTTGCCTCTTTTAAATTAATCAATTTTTTATCTTTTTCTCCAAAGAATGTAAGCTGCCTCTTTGACATTTTTCACCCATTCTCCTTAAGGGGCTTTTCTGTAACCAACTACAATATACAACATCAAAGGGTGTTTGTTAACAGAAACGATCAAAAATATTCAAGCCTATTTTTACATCTTGGGTAGCATACCCTTAAACCTCGCTATTCTCGCTATTAGTAGAGGGGCAATCGATCTTTGCCCAGATGAAACATGAGCAATCATAACCTTACCAAAACCACAAGACGCAAAAACCACAAGACGGAGTCATAAAGAGGGATGATCAGTTTAGTGTAATTGTCACAGGGATCTGACCAAATGAAATGACACTGGCCGCCATTACGGAGACATAAAGTGCCGCTCGCAATCGATTTCAGACATCAGGAGATGTACATTCATGGCATTAACAGGAAATATCCTATTTGAAAGGGGGATCCTCTACAATGGTTTCGGAGCCGAAGTTGCCACCAATCCCTCCGAATAAAGATGTAAAGGTCTATGCATTGAAATATGTTGACATTATAGTCTCGCCATTGTTAGGTCTCCCTTAGATTTTGTGGAGGTGTGAATGGATAAGGTAGATACGATTATACTTGGTTCAGGCCCAGCAGGCGCCACTGCCGCAATATACACCGCCAGGGCAGGGCTTAGTACACTCGTCTTAGAGGGGGATGTTTCAGGAGGTCAGCTGGTTACTACCACGGTCATTGAGAACTTCCCAGGCTTTCCAGAGGGGATAGGCGGTGCGGAGCTTGTAATGGCAATGCGAAGACAGGCAGAGAGGTTCGGCGCGAGGTTTGTGGGGAGGAGCGCAGTTGGAGTGGATTTTTCATCTAGGCCGCTTCAGGTGAATGTGGGTGATAAGGTCTTTTTTGGAGATACAGTGATTGTTGCAACAGGTGCGTCTCCTAAACGTCTTGGTCTCCCTTCAGAAGAGAGGTTGATTGGAAAAGGGGTTTCGATGTGTGCTACGTGTGATGGCCCATTTTTTAGGGGCGAGGTGGTATTTGTTATAGGAGGCGGCGATACTGCGCTGGAGGAGGCGCTATTTTTAAGCAGGCTTGCAAAGGAGGTGTATGTAGTCCACAGGCGGGATGAGCTCAGGGCAAGTGAATATTTAAAGAGGCGCGCTATGGCGGAGAAGAACATAAAGTTCATATGGAACTCGGTGGTAGATGAGATACTTGATGCAGAGAAGGACAAGGTAATCGGCATTAGGCTCCGCAATGTGAAGAGCGGCGAGACCTCTGAGTATGTTTGTAGTGGTGTGTTTATTGCCATCGGACACAAGCCTAACACAGATCTCTTTAAGGGCGTCTTGGAGCTGGATGAGGCTGGATATATAAAGACTCTCCCTGGAAGGACAGCTACCAACGTAGAGGGCGTGTTTGCTGCAGGCGATGTTAAGGATCCTCACTACAGACAGGCAATCACTGCCGCCGCGTCTGGCTGCATGGCCGCCATAGAGGCCGCAGCATATCTAAATACTGTTAGGAGATCTTAGGTGTGTTCGTGCTACCTTTATTTGCGCCACCTTTATGCTTCCTTTATATGGCTACTTGATTTAAGTCTTCGATTGGTGTAACCCTCGTTAAATAGGATGTCTCAAGATGTCAAAAAGCCGCGCGCCTTGCGCGAAGGTTCAAAGATTTTAATTACGGCGGTCTCTGCCGTATTTGATCGCGCAAAGTTTGAAATAGGGTTGGGCAAGATAAGAGAGATTGGGTTTTTGCCGGTCTACAAGGATGATATTTTTAAAAGACACGGCTATCTTGCAGGGAGCGATCATGAGAGGATGGATAACCTATTAAACGCCCTTACAACAAGAGATGCCGACGCGATTATGTTTGCAAGAGGTGGTTATGGCATCCAGCGGATACTTGGGAAGATGATTCCGCATCTTCACAAGATAGACAAACTCATAGTCGGTTTTAGTGATATAACACCCCTCTTGTCCGTCGTCACAACACACCTTGGTATGAGTTGTGTGTATGGGCCGGTTGTGACGATGCTATCTTCTGCCTCTGATGAGACCATGTTTTCACTTAGAGACATCCTGACCTCTTCCCTTCCGCCGCCTTCAATTACAGATCTTAGGGTCATCAAGCGCGGGTCGTGCGAAGGAAGGCTTGTGGGTGGATGCCTTACCCTACTCAGTACGAGTGTAGGTACCGATTTCGATCTCAAGGGAGATGGTCTTGTCCTATTCTTGGAAGACACAGGCGAGAAGATATACCGTTATGATAGGATGCTTACCCATCTTAAGAATACCGGTCTGTTTGAGAGGACAACTGGGATCTTGCTTGGCAACTTCGGCATTATGGAAGGTGAAGACGAAGAGATGCTCATGGATGTTTTGGAAGAGATCTTTGATGATTTTGATGGACCAGTCCTCTATGGCGTGCCGTCAGGCCACACCGATCCGTTTATCCCGATGCCGCTCGGTGTCCACTGCGAGGTAGAGGCTGGGTCTGGCGGTACAGTGAATTTTAAGGAAGGGGTCGTTGCCTAAAAGGGGTTTTGGCAATGGATTTTTCTGCTATAGATAAGATGATGGAAGAGGCGGTAGATGACGGCGTCTTCCCAGCCGCATCGCTTTTGGTTGGCAAGGGAGATGATGCGGTGTTCATGGGTCACTATGGAGATGCGACTGGAGGGAGCGTATTTGATGTTGCATCCCTCACAAAGCCTGTTGTGACGGCTACGCTTGCCATGCATGCGGTCCTTGAAGGGAGACTTGCCCTCACGGATACTGTAAAGGAGTATATCCCAGATAGCGGTGATGTAGGCGAGGCGCCCCTCTTTAGATTGCTAGACCACTCCTCAGGGCTTCCCGCATATTATCCATTCTACCGCGAGATACCTCTTGCAGATGTTGGGAGCAGAAGCGCCAGAGATGAGATAGTAAGGTCTATTGCGACATGGCAGCTCGAATACGAGATAGGTTCTAGGAGCATATACAGTGACCTTGGCTATATCTTGTTTGGTGATATATTGGAGAAGGTGTTTGATAAGCCGCTAAACAAGCTTGCAGAGGAGAAGATATTTGAGCCGCTAGAAATGAAGGATTCCTTCTTTAGACCTATTTGTAAGACCCCTTGGTCTGGATCTTCCTTCGTCCCTGCATATGAGTGTGAAAGAAGTTTTGAAGGGATGAACTTCATACCTACAGAGGATTGCCCATGGAGGGGTGGTGTTGTCTTGGGCTATGTCCATGATCAGAACTGTTACGCGATGGGCGGAGTTGCTGGGCATGCAGGTCTCTTTACCAATGTCTATGACCTTCAAAAATTTGTAAGAACGATGTTTGCCGTCTACGATGATAAGAAGAGAGATTATATCCCAAAGGGCATAGCAGAGGTGTTTATGGATGGATATGCATCTATGCTTGCCTTTTCTCACCCAGGCACACACCTCATAGGCTGGGATAGGCCAAGGCATCTAGATTCGCAGGCCGGCTCCCGCTTTAGCAGGAATTCTATAGGGCATCTGGGTTATACAGGATGTTCAATCTGGATCGATTTAGAGAAGAGGTTTTTTGTGATACTCCTTAGTAATAGGATCCATCCGCTCGTGACCAACGAGAAGATCAAGTCCTTCAGGCCGCTTCTCCACGACGCCATAGTAGATGTGCTCTCCGATTGACCCGCTTGGAGGTTGACCATGTATACCTGATAGACGGCTAAAAATTGGCTTATAATTATCTTTAATAATTAAATAGTTAATAGCAACAGCGATTAGTTACTTTTATTGTCAAATGTAATACCCTGTAAATAAAGTGGTTTTTCTGTAACAAATTTTACACAATTATTTTAAAAAAACCTGTTATTTCGAGCAATTATGGGTTGACTTTCAACCCCCTTTTTCGTAATTAAGAAAAAGGTGGGAAAAGGTGGGGAAATATGGTATTATATGTGCTTTGATGGGGGATCTTGGAGATAGGGGGGAGATGTGTTCAGGGGGAGATTTGAATATACAATAGACTCTAAAGGTAGGCTTTCTATCCCGGCAAAGCTCCGCGAGGTCTTGGCTACCAGGTATGATGAACGGCTGGTTGTGACCAACTTTGATAATTGCCTCTGGGCATATCCATTTGCCGAGTGGACAAAGATAGAGGAGAAGGTTGCCTCACTTCCTCAGTTTATGGAGGAGGTGAAGGCGCTTCAGAGGGTGTTTATATCGGCTGCAGTAGAGTGTCCAATCGACAAGGCCGGTAGGATACTCATACCTCCTACCCTCCGCCTTTATGCGGGTTTGGAGCGCGATGTGATCATAGTAGGAATGATTACCAAGATAGAAATATGGTCGAAGGAGAGGTGGAACAGCGTATTTAGTAAGGCGCTTGCCGCCGTGTCATCTATGGGGGACAAACTTTCGAGCCTGGGGTTGTGATGGGGGTGTATCATCGTGGCGTACTTGTAGATGAGATGGTTTCCTTTCTTAGGCCAAGGAGCGGTGGTGTCTATATAGATGCAACTTTGGGCGGCGGTGATTGGACGGCGGCTATACTCGAGGCGAGCAAACCAGATGGCATCGTGATTGGCTGCGATAGAGATGGGGATGCCATAGATGAAGCGGCAAAGAGATTTTCTGACATAGTTGGGAAGAGACTTCTGCTTATGAACACAAATTTCAGACAAATGGCTTCTAGAGTGAAGGAAATGGGGATGAGCGCTGTGGATGGAATAGTAGCGGACTTAGGTGTCTCTTCGCATCAGCTCGAGTTGCCTGAGCGCGGCTTTAGTTTTCAGACAGATGGGAAGTTGGATATGAGGATGGATGCACGAAGCAAACTCTCTGCCTTTGACATCGTGAATACCAGCAGTGCCGAAGAGCTTGAAAGATATATTAGGGAGTTTGGTGAGGAGAGATATTCGAGGAGGATTGCGCGCGCTGTAATTATAGCAAGGAAAAATAAGCCAATAAAAACGACGCGCGAACTTGCAGAGATTATAGTTTCAGCCGTGCCTCCTCATGCGAGGCGGACAAAGATTCATCCTGCAACGCGGACATTTCAGGCAATACGCATCGTAGTAAATGAAGAACTGGGCGAACTGGATGCGCTCCTTACTAGCGCACCCATTCTTTTGAAGGACAGGGGAAGATTTGTCATCGCAAGTTATCATTCGCTGGAAGATCGGATGGTCAAAAGGAAATTTAGAGAGTTGGAGAAAGGCGGCGGCTTTTTGAGGATTGTGAAACGTCCAGTTGTTCCAAAGACGTCTGAAGTCTTGTCAAATAGGCGCGCAAGGAGTGCAAAGATGAGGGTTATTGAAAGGATTTTGAACTATGCATGATGTGCAGCTTAGCATGACATTGCTTGATGGGCAGGGATTACCTAAGAAGGCAAAGATATTGGAACTAAAACTCCTTCTTAGGATAGGCATATTCTTTGTCGTGGCACTGATTCCCGCCATATTTTATGTGTGGTCGCGGGTGCAGGTCATACATATAGGTTATGAAATATCTCAACTAAAGTCGCGCGAAGTTGAGTTGGGTAAACAGGAGAAGCATCTTATACTTGAGATAGAGGCGCTCACATCTTCATCACGCCTCGAGAGGATTGCAAATGAAGTTTTGGGCATGCACCAGCCTCTTGGAAACGAAGTAGTCTATGTAAAGGACGAGGATAAAGAGCAATGAATTTGTGTGACCAGAAACAAAAAGTAAGTGAATATAGCGGTGCTAGTGCAAGGGAGATACGAACAAAAATGATCTTTGTTGTGTGCTTTTGTATGCTGTGGTTTGTGGTCGTCATGATAAGGGTTTCGTATCTTCACTTGTCCAACAGTAGTGAACTGACGCAGATAGCAAAAAAGCAGTACAATGCAAAGATACCAATTAGCATGAGGAGGGGGAGGATATTCGACAGGAACGGCTCCGAACTTGCCACAAGCCTTCCAGTCCCTTCGATTTATGTAGATCCGCTTATGGTTGAAGACAAAGATCGCGTTGCGAGGGAACTTGCTCGCATTTTGGAACTGGACGGAAATAGTCTTCGCAAAAAGCTAGACACTGATAAACGCTTCGTGTGGATAAAGAGAAATATATCTTACGACAAATTAAAAGAGGTTATGGATCTAAAACTTCCTGGAGTTTCTTATATTGAAGAGAGCAAGAGATTTTATCCAAACGGCGAACTTGCATCACAATTGCTTGGCGCAGTTGGTTTTGATTCACAGCCTCTTGGAGGCATCGAGATGGCGATGAACCAGATACTTCTTAGCAAGAAGGATTCTACCTACATAAAGAGAGATGCAAGGGGCAGATTATATGCGGTGCCGGTTACGTTTGGTGAGCAGTCTGATGTTGGCGAGGTGTATTTGACAATAGATAAGCAGATACAATTTATCGCTGAGACCGCCCTCCGCGAAGGGGTAAAGGCTGCAAATGCAAGCGATGGCGTTGCGGTTGTTATGGATGCGAACACAGGGGAAGTTTTGGCAATGGTGTCTGCGCCTATATTCGATCCGAATAATTACAGTAAATACCCTCCGTCGAGTTGGAGAAACAGGGCAGTAACAGATGTGTTTGAACCCGGTTCGACTTTTAAGGTGTTCATTATTTCTGCAGCATTGGAGGCAGGGGTTGTGACTCCTGATACTGAGTATGATTGTAGTCATGGGGCTATACAGATAGGCGACCATGTCTTACACGATGTCCATCCGTATGGCGTGCTTCCTGTTCGCGATATAATCAAGTTTTCAAGCAACATAGGCGCCTTAAAGGTCGCCTTCGATTTGGGTAGGGAGAGGGTGTATTCTAAATTGCGTGAATTTGGCTTTGGTGTGAAACCAGGGACTGATTTGCCGGGTGAGGTCGCAGGCTTTTTGGGAAATTACACGGATTGGGAGCCGGTTCGTTTGGCTACAATTGCGTTTGGTCAAGGAGTGGCGGCGTCGCCTCTTCAAATGGCGGCAGCATTTGCTGCTGTGGTGAATGGCGGAATCTACCATAGGCCGAGGGTAATAAGCAGGATCGTAGATAGGGACGGGCATATCTTTCACACAGAAGATGAGATTTTGGCGCAGCCCATCAGCGGGAAGACATCGGCCGTGATGAGAAGTCTTTTGAGAAGGGTGGTGGAGGTGGGTGGAACCGGCGTGAAGGCCAAGTCGGATATATACGATATAGGTGGGAAGACAGGCACTGCTCAGAAGGTGGTTGGCGGAAGATATATCAAAGGGAAGTATTACTCATCTTTTATAGGTTTTGCGCCTGTTGATGATCCTAAGATAGTCGTTTTGGTAGGGATAGACGAGCCGCGCGGCGCCTATTATGGAGGTGTCGTAGCTGCACCAGTTGTGCGGGAGATTATAGAAAAGTCCCTTGGATATCTTGGTGTGCCCACGAGCAAATCGCCAATAATATATGCGAAGGCAAATGCAGTACATCCAAATTACAGCGAGACAGAAAGGCGAGAATCGGATGGTTTTAGACCATTGGGTGATGGTGTGTTTGTTACCCCAGACTTAAAAGGGCTTACACTTAGGGAGGCGATTTCGCTCGCGGAAGGCACAGGGATTGATACCGATACTCGTGGAAGCGGAGTTGTTGTAGAGCAGAGACCTTTGCCTGGAGAGGTTATAAAGGCGGGGGAGAAGTTGAGTTTAAATTTGATGATGCCTTGAGTACAGGAGATTTTATGAATTTGAGTCATGTGCTGGATAAGATAGGGGCATTAGAGGTTTTTGGAGATTCCAACGTGTCTTTTTCTGGTATCGCGTATCATACCGATAATGTTTCTCAGGGCTCGTGTTTTGTGGCTATACGAGGCACCTCTGTGGATGGTCACCAATTTGTCAAGACAGCGATTAGAAAGGGTGCAAAGGTTGTGATTAGCTCCAAGCCTGTAGAGGTGGTGGATGGGGTTACAAATGTAGTAGTCAAGGATGAAAGGGCTGCCTTGGCCATAATATCAGCCGCCTTTTTTGGCGAGCCGTCCAAATCTTTTAAACTTATCGGTGTTACAGGCACTAATGGAAAGACGACCGTCACATTTTTGCTGGAGTCGATATTTAAGGCGGCCGGATATAATCCCGGCATCATAGGCACAGTAGAAAACAGATATGGCTCTGTCTCAATTAAATTTAGACACACTACTCCAGAGTCATATGATCTACAAAAACTCTTCAGAGACATGCTGGATTATGGTGTGAACGCAGTAGCAATCGAGGTTTCTTCTCATGCCTTGGATCAAAAGCGCGTTGAAGGAGTTCACTTTGATGGCGCAGTCTTTACAAATCTTACACAAGACCATTTGGATTACCACTTGGATATGGAGAGATATAAGGAGGCCAAATTTTCACTGTTCGAAAAGTACCTTCCGCAAAGCGCCAAAAGGGATGTGTGGGCATCTGTAAATATTGATGATAGCGTTGGAAGAGAACTTCTACAAAGGATCAAGTATAAGGCATTTACTTTTTCATCAAAAGGGAGAGAGGCGGATGTCACTGTAGTTGACTCTTCTTGCTCGCTGGATGGTACGCGCCTTGTGCTTCGCATTGGAAAATCAAATCTAAAGATAGCCTCTCGCCTTGTTGGTAGACACAACGCTTCCAATATTGCAGCCGCCGCCTCCGCCGCATTTGCCATAGGAATAGAGCAGACGGCTATCAAGAATGGGGTAGAATCTCTCTTGAGAGTGCCGGGAAGACTTGAAGCCGTTCCAAATTCAAAGGGAATAGTAGTACTGGTTGATTATGCACACACTCCTGATGCGATAAGAAATGTACTTTCGTCTATAAGGGAATTAAACCCGAGAAAGATAATAACTGTATTTGGATGCGGCGGTGATCGCGACAAGACAAAGCGCCCACTTATGGGATATGAAGCGGCGCTTCTTAGCGATGCGTTGGTGATTACCTCTGACAATCCTCGCAGTGAAAATCCGATCAAGATAATCGGTGAGATACTCGAAGGTGTGAGGAGAGTTGGATTGAAAGAGGGTGTTTTGGATGGGAGAGGTTATCTTACAATAGAGGACAGGCGTGAGGCCATTCGGCGTGCGATAGAACTTGCGTCTCCCGGCGATGTAGTCTTGATAGCCGGGAAGGGGCATGAAGATTATCAGATTGTAGGTAGTGAGAGAAGGCATTTTAGTGACTTTGAAGTAGTACGTGAATTTCTAAACTAGGGGTTGGTATGTCAATTGAGTTGGGCGTAAGTGATATATTGAAGATAACGGGCGGAAACCTAATACAGGGCAATGATTTTGGATTGGTAAAAGGGATTTCAATCGATAGCAGAAGCGTTGCAGAGGGAAATTGCTTCATTGCGATAAAGGGCGCGCATTTTGATGGACATGATTTTGTGGCGGACGCTGTAAAAAAGGGTGCGCGCGCCGTCATAGTGAGCAGGGGCGTGGATATAGGAGGAGATGTTCCGGTTATTAATGTAGATGATACCGTAAAGGCCCTTGGTAAACTCGCCGCCTTTCATCGAAGAAAGTTTAACGTACCGGTTGTGGCGATCACAGGTAGCAACGGCAAGTCTACTACCAAGCAGATGACAGCAGCAGCATTGAGGAGTTTGGGTAAAGTTTTAAAGACAGAGGGAAACTTCAATAATCTGATAGGACTTCCACTTACTGTTTTGAGATGGGAGGAAGATGACAAGGCAGCCGTCCTTGAGATGGGGATGAGTGCGCCGGGTGAGATAGGATGGCTTACTGAGGTGTCAGATCCTGACGTCGGAGTTATTACCAATATATCTGCGGCACACATCGAGTTTTTGCATAGCATTGAGAATGTGGCTGAGGCAAAGGGTGAGCTATTTAAGCATATGAAGAGCGATGGAGTTGCTGTTGTAAACCTGGAAGATCCTCGCGTGGTAGAGCTTGCGAGGCGTTATAAGCGGAGGACTTATACGTTTGGAATGCAGAACAATGCCGATGTCAGATTTGGAAGGATGGAGTCGAGGGCTTTGGAATCTGTAGACATGACCCTATATGTGGAAGGTAGGGAATATAAGATGCACCTTAAGGTGCCGGGGACTCACAATGTTATGAATGCTATGGCAGCGCTGGCTGTGGCAAAGGTGATAGGTATCAACACAGAAGAGGCGATAGCCGGCATAGAATCGTTTGAACCGATGTCTATGAGGATGGAGCGAATTCAGCTCAGGAATGGGATTCAACTAGTAAACGACTCATACAATGCCAATCCCTCCTCTATGAAAGAGGCGCTAAGAACCGTTTCTGGGGCAAAGCGATCTGGGAGATTTGTAGCGGTGTTGGGAGATATGCTTGAACTCGGCACAGATTCAGATCGGTGCCACGAAGAGGTTGGGAAGTTTGCGGCTTCGTACCATGTAGACAGGCTCTTTGTGTTCGGTAACTTTGCTACCCATATTTCGGCTGGCGCACAAATGGGCGGCATGAAGAAAGACAATATATCCGTTTATAGTGACATAAATAAACTGAATGAGGATTTGCTCCATTTTCTTAAAACGGGCGATGTGGTGCTTGTAAAGGGTTCCCGTGGCATGAAGATGGAGCGGGTTTCAGACTTTTTAAAAGATGAAATAGGAGTTGAGTAAATGTTATACCATCTTTTGTACCCATTGCATGATAAATTAGTTGGATTCGGTGTATTTAAGTATATAACATTTCGCGCCTTCCTTGCCTTCTTTACAGCAATGTTCATCTCATTCTTTGCGACCCCTCTTTTTATAAGATACATGAGAAGGCGCGCCCTTTGGCAGAGCATTAGAGAAGACGGTCCTGCTGGGCATTTTGAGAAAGATAAGACCCCGACTATGGGTGGTGTTGCAATTTGGATTGGGGTATTTGTGGCTACTTTCATCTGTGCGAGATGGGATACCAAATTCGTGCCATTGTCTATAGGTTTGGCGATTGCGTATGCGTTCGTTGGATTTGTAGATGATTACAAGAAGGTTATACTTAAGGACTATCATGGGTTGAAGGCAAGATACAAATTTCCTCTTCAATTAGCGCTTGCCTTGTGTGCGTCACTTGCCCTGTTCGATGGATTTGGTTTTGATACCCACCTTTCCGTTCCATTCTTTAAGAACGTTACTCCGGATTTGGGGTGGTTTTATGTTCCTATTGCAACGCTGCTCATTGTCGGCGTTTCAAATGCCGTGAACCTGACAGATGGGCTGGATGGGTTGGTGACTATGCCATCCATCATAGCGTATATGGCGTATGGCGTGTTTTGTTATATCGTGGGACATGCTGGGATTGCAGCGTATTTAAATGTTCCATTTGTTCCAGAAAGTGGTGAACTTGCGATTGTATGCACGGCAATAATAGGTGCCTTACTCGGCTTTCTTTGGTACAACGCGCAACCAGCAGATATATTTATGGGTGATGTTGGTTCCCTCCCGCTTGGTGCTGTGCTTGCGCTTGTTGCAATCGTATCGAAGCATGAGATCGTATTATCTATTGTTGGTGGGATATTCTTTTTGGAAACGATGTCGGTCATTGTGCAGGTAGCATCGTTTCAATTGTTTGGTAAAAGGGTGCTTAAGATGGCGCCGCTCCACCATCACTTTGAGCTCAAAGGCTGGAAGGAATCCAAAGTGATAGTGAGATTTTGGATAGTGGCATTTGTTTTAGCAGTGCTGTCGCTTAGCACCTTGAAGCTTAGATAGATATGTATACGTTGCGTGGAAAAAAAGTTCTCGTAGTGGGATTGGGTAGGTCTGGCATCCCGGCCGCAGCATTCCTTGCCAAAGAGGGTGCTATTGTTTCGGCTACTGATCTAAAGAGCGAGGGGGAGCTCGTGGATGCAATCCGCATCCTCTCTCCTCTTGGTGTTAAGTTATTCTTTGGTAAAAACCCAACCCAGCTCTTTTTGGAGCAGGACCTTATAGTGGCGAGTCCAGGTGTGCCGTTGGATATAGAGGGAATAGTCAAGGCTAGGGAGAGAGGTATTCCGGTGATATCTGAAATGGAGTTGGTGTTGGATAGAATTAGAGGCAAAATTGTTGGTATAACCGGCACAAATGGGAAGTCCACCACCACCGTCCTGATAGGCGAGATGCTGAAGGCGGCTGGAAAGAGAGTATGGGTTGGTGGAAATCTTGGCACTCCGCTGATATCGGGTATTGAGGCGGCAGAGTCTGCCGAGGTGGTGGTCCTTGAGATAAGTAGTTATCAGCTAGAGACGACCCCCCACTTAAGATGCAATGTGGCAGTTTGGTTGAATGCCACACCAGATCACCTCGATCGATATAGATCGTTTGAAGAATATGTGGGGGCGAAGGCGCTTATAGGTATGGGACAGTCCAAGCATGACTTCATTGTGTACAACATGGACGATCCGGTTGTGAGTAGAGAGGTAGAAGAGTTCAAGGCAATCAAACTCCCGTTCTCTACCTCTAGTAGGTTGGCAATTGGTGCATACTATGAAGGGGAAAGATTAAATATCCTCCTCGCGGATGGCCCTAGTCTTGAGTTAAACGCCTCTCTCTCGGCACTCTTTGGCAGGCACAATAAGGAAAATATAGCGGCTGCTGCGTTGGCTTCGGCAATTCTTGGGGCATCTAAAGCTGATATTGAGCTCGCACTCAAGGAATTTAAGGGGCTTCCTCATAGGATACAATTTGTGAGAGAGCTTGATGGTGTTAGGTATTTTGATGATTCGAAGGGTACCAATGTTGGTGCTGTGATTAAGTCTCTAGAGAGTTTTAACTCGTCCATAATCCTCATCGCAGGCGGAAAAGACAAGAATACCGGCTACAGCGATTTAAGAGAATATCTAAAGGGAAAGGTTAAGAAGGTCTTGGCGATAGGCGAAGCGGCACCGCGCATTGCCAAGGAGATCGGAGACATCGTTGCTGTCGAAATATGCAAGACAATGGATGAAGCAGTTCGCAAAGCGCATGCGTCCGCAAATTCTGGCGATGTAGTTTTGCTTTCCCCAGCATGCTCTAGTTTTGACATGTTTAAAGATTACAGAGAGCGCGGGGAGGTATTTGTAAGGTGTGTAAACAGTTTGGGAGAAGGAAGATGATAGAAGGAGAGGTCAGTAGAAATCGTTACAGGAGGGTTTCTTTTGATTTGCCTTTATTGATTTCAACCATCCTCCTTGTGGCGATTGGTGTTACGATGGTCTACAGCAGTTCTGCCCTCCTTGCGGCTGATAGGTTTGGCGACAGCAACTACTTTTTAAAGAGGGAAGCTGTGTTCGTTGCGGTAGGATTCATTATTATGTTTGTTGCCATGCGCATCCCTTATTGGAAGTGGAGACGTCTTGTGTATCCAACTCTCATGTTGGCGGTTTTTCTCCTAATCCTTACGCTGGTGCCGGGCTTGCATGGTGGTGGCGGACGCGTTGCCAGATGGGTAAAGATAGGTGGATTTTCATTTCAGCCCTCTGAGTTTGCAAAGATAAGTGTCATCTTCTTCCTTGCCCACTCTTTGGTCAAGAAACTACCCCTTATAAAGACATTTATGTTTGGTTTCCTTCCGAATGTGATTGTTATTGGATTTGTGTCGCTGCTCATAGTGGGGGGAAGAGATTTAGGTTCTGCAGTGTTGGTAGCCCTTCTATCTTTTGCCATGTTCTTCATTGCTGGCGTAAGGATTTTGTATCTTGCAGGTGCCTTTATCTCGTCTCTTCCATTCCTGTATATTGCAGTTGCATCGGTGGCATACAGAAGACAGCGGGTTCTTGCCTTTCTGGATCCTTGGTCTGATAGGTATGGATCCGGATTTCAGATGATTCAATCTTTTGTTGCCTTTTCTCAGGGCGGTGTTTTTGGACAGGGTTTGGGCGAAGGAAAACAGAAGCTCTTCTATCTTCCAGAGGCGCACACCGATTTTATTGCGTCGGTTATAGGTGAGGAGCTTGGCATGGTGGGCATTTTCTGCGTTGTGCTCCTCTTTGTGATATATGCGTGGCGCGGTTTTAGGGCAAGCTTTAGGGCGCCAGACTTGTTTGGGAGATATCTTGCCTTTGGGATTACCATGTTTATTTCGCTTCAGGCGATGTTGAATTTGTCGGTTGTTACTGGGTTAGTACCTACTAAGGGAATGGTACTACCGTTTATTAGTTATGGTGGGTCGGCTTTGATGTCGATGTTATTTGCTACCGGAATACTTTTGAACATTTCTTCATACAGGAGAGTAGATCCGGTTTTTAGGGAGTTTGGGAGATGAAGGTTATTATTACAGGAGGAGGTACCGGCGGGCATGTGTTTCCCGCAGTTGCCATTGGCAAAGAGTTTATAAGGAGGGGTGTAGATATACTCTTTGTTGGTTCCAAAGATGGTTTTGAGGCAAAGATTGTAGAACGACTTGGGTGGAAGATGAGATATTTGAAAACTGCCAAGTGGAGAGGGGTCGGTCTATTTTCAAAACTTAAGTGTATTTTATATACTTCACTCGGAATACTAAATGGTATCAAGATTATCAGGTCATATGATGCCTCTCTCGTTGTGGGTGTGGGCGGTTATGTATCAGTGCCAATTCTGGTGGCGGCAGTTGTATTGAGAAGGCCGATAGTCCTCCTAGAGCAGAATTTGATTCCAGGTGTTGTAAATGTGCTATTTGCGAAGTTTGCGAGGTTTGTGTGCGCGAGTTTTCCATCAACTAAAAATTACCTTAGATGGGCGCGTATCATCTATACCGGAAACCCTGTTCGAGAAGAGATTTTAAATGTAGAGCCCAATCTTCCGCCCCTAACTGAAAAATTTGTAGTGCTTATCTTTGGCGGTTCACAAGGCGCGCGTAGTCTAAACAGAGCGGTATTTTCAAGTCTGAAGCGTTTAAGACACAAGAGAGAGAATATAAAATTTATCCATCAGATAGGTTTTAGTATGGATGTGGAAACAGTGAAGGATATCTATTCCAAGGAGGGCTTCGAAGCGGAGGTGTATAATTTTATAGAGGATATGGCTTCAGTCTACCGCCAGTCGCACCTTGTGATATGCAGGGCAGGCGCTACCAGTATTGCCGAGATTATGGCGACTGGAAGACCTGCAGTGCTTGTTCCGTACCCATTTGCTGCCGGAGACCACCAGACAAAAAATGCGGAATTTGTTGCCAGCATAAAAGGGGCGATTGTTGTGTGCGATGAAGATTTGTCAGGAGAGAAAATTGCGGAGGTTATTTTGAATCTTATGAATAACATAAAGGATTTGGAACTGATGAATGAGGCACTTAAGCGAGCGGCAAAGAGAGATGCCGCTAACGTTATAGTTAATGAGTGCATGAATATTATTACATTGAAGGAGCAGGCGCGTGTTCAGAAAATATAAGCACATACACTTCATTGGGATCGGTGGCGTTGGTATGAGTGGGATCGCCGATGTTTTAATGACATTGGGTTATAATGTAAGCGGGTCGGATTTGAAACAGAGCGCGGTTACCAGGAAGCTAAAGAGGAGGGGAGCACATATATTTCATGGCCACTCGCCTGACAATGTGGCGGGTGCCGATGTTGTAGTTGTTTCATCTGCTATTTCTGACACCAATGTTGAGCTCTTAGAGGCAAAGAGACGCGGCATCCCGATTGTACTTAGGGCCGAGATGCTGGCAGAGCTCATGAGGTTAAAGTATTCAATTGTTATTTCTGGCACTCACGGAAAGACGACTACTACATCTATGATCGCTACAGTCCTCTTCCATGCGGGTTTTGATCCGACGATGGTGATAGGTGGCAAGGTCAACTCATTTAGGACAAATGCGCGTCTTGGGAAAGGCGAGTTCATTGTCGCAGAGGCAGATGAAAGCGATAGGTCATTTTTAAAATTCAGTCCCACTATTGCCGTGATCACAAATATAGATCCGGAGCACATGGAGAACTATAGAGATTTGGCACATGTTAAAGATAGCTATGTAAATTTTGCCTCCAAGGTTCCGTTTTATGGGTGTGTTGTGTGTGGCATAGACAATCCAAATGTTAGAGACATTGTGCCAAAGATTGAGCGCAAGTGCATTACATTTGGTATCCAAAATCCGGCCGACTACACGGCGTCAGATATAAGGCAGGTGGAAGATCGGTTGCAGTTTATTGTGAATTACAAGGGCAAGAGGTTGGGCGTTATTAGGATGAATCTAGCTGGAAGGCATAATGTTGAAAATGCGCTGGCTGCCATCGCGGTTGGAATGGAATTGGATATACCGTTTAATGAGATTTCGTATGCCTTATCAAAGTTCAAAGGTGTGGAGAGGAGATTTCAGATCCTCTATAGGCGCGGTCCTATTATAGTTAATGATTATTCTCATCACCCGTCGGAGATCGCTGCAACTATAAGGGCTGCAAGAGAAGGGTGGCCTGAGAAGAGGATAGTTTTTATACATCAGCCGCACCGATACACGAGACTTAAATTTCTGTTTAAGGAGTTTGTGGATGTCTTGTCTCGCGTGGATAAGTTGGTGCTTTTGAAGCTTTATCCTGCCAGCGAAAAGGCTATTGCTGGTGTTGGATCGCGCCAGCTCTACATTTCTCTAAGGAGGAAGCATCCTAAGCTAGATGTTACTTTGATAAATGACAATCCATCTGTAGTGAGATGGGTAAGGGAAAATGTAGATGGAGATGATTTGGTAATATTTTCTGGAGCAGGTGACATATGGCAATATGGAAAAGAGACAGCCAAGATGTTGAAGTAAGATGCAGGGCGGTTCAGGAGGCAATCTTGTCTAGTACGAGCTCCAAGGTCCTCTCTGACGAACCGATGTCTCGTCATACCACTATAGGTATCGGCGGAAAGGCCGCCTTGTTTGTGGAGCCGGCAAATCTAGATGATTTAAAGCGGATCATAGAGATTGCGAAGGCAAATGGAATACAAGTTTTTATTTTGGGTGCTGGTAGCAACGTTCTCTTCAGGGACGGCGGCTTTAACGGAGTGGTAGTGAGCCTTACTAATTTTGCCTCGTTCTCCAAAACTGGGGTGGAGGATGGCAAGGTATATATCAAGGCAGGGGCAGGCGTAAGACTTAACACCCTTCTAGGCTGGGCGAAGGACGAGGGATTGTCAGGCTTTGAGGCGCTGGCTGGCATACCTGGAACGGTGGGGGGTGCGCTTGCCATGAACGCCGGCACGCATGATGGTTGTATATCTGATCACCTAGTCAAAGTGTCTGCTTTGGATTTCAGCGGCAAATTTTATGAATGGGAGCGTAACAAAATAGAATTTGGATATAGGAGCGCAAAATATCCAAAACCTGCGGTGATTGTAGAGGCCGAGTTTGAATTGTTGCCGGGTGATAAGAAAGAGATTGAACAAAAAATGGAGAAACTTATTGCGAGGAGAAAGGAGAGACATCCTTTGGAGTATCCATCGCTCGGTTCGATATTTATAAATCCTTCAAGAACGAAAGGGGGAGATAGGATTAGTGCCGCTATCCTTATAGAAGAGTGTGGTTTGAAGGGTGTGAGGATTGGCGGAGCTCGCATTTCTCCAAAGCATGCTAATTGGATAGTAAACGAAAGAAATGCATCTTCAAAGGATGTTGAGAGGCTAATCAGTTTAGTGAAAGACAAGGTGAGAGAGAGGTGTGGGGTGCTTTTGAATACCGAGATTATAATAGTTGGAGATGAGGTGTGAAAAGATTTTTATGATGAATTTGTTTGAGAACAACAAAACAGGTTATAAAGCAGGCAGAGGCGCGAGAGATTTTCGGCGCATTGTTGCACAGGTTCAGCGCATATCCCTGATTATTATTCTATGGCTCTTCTTTATAATGCTTCTTTATGGAAGTTATGTTATAGTGTTTGTGAAGCCTTATTTTAAGGTGAACAAGATAGCGGTGTCCACAGAGTATGGTGTTTTGTCGCAGAGCGCCGTCATTGAGATGGCTGGTATAAAGGAGGGTGACCCAATCCTTGCCGTTTCGGTGGATGAGATCAAAAAGAGGCTCCTTTCTAACCCAAGGATAGAGAAGGTAGTGGTGCACAGAAAGCTTCCGGGGACCATCTGGATATATGTGAAAGAATATGTGCCGGTTGCCATCATCAGATTGGATGGCTTCTATTATGTAGACGAAAGGGGAAATATATTTAAGAAGGTTGATGGGAATGATAGGCGGGATTATCCGATAATCACTGGTTTTGAAGACAATGCAAATCCAACCACAGCACAGGAGAAGGCAAAGGATGAATTGCTCGAAGCGCTTCAGGTGATTAAAGTCTATGAGAGGTCTTACATAGGCGAGGTCTACGGTATTTCAGAACTCAACTACAACCCAGATCGCGGTTTTTCAGTTATCACGCTTAAGGAGCCGATGGAGATAAGACTCGGCTTTGATTCTTACAGGGAGAAGCTTTTAGATTTGCAGACTGTGTATCCTGCTGTGCGTTTAGAAGGCGGCAGGGTGTTATATGTAGATTTTGGTACAAGAGGAAAGGTGGTGGTAAAACATGGTGCATAACATAAATGCATTTGATCGAGGTGCGAACTTTGGTGTTTGGTTGGCGAGGCATGGTCCGCCCCGTCATGGCCCTTGATCGGTTTTGATGTTTAATGTGGTTAACTATTTTTGAAAGGGGGACATATGGGAAGAAGTGAAAATCTTGTGGTAGGTTTGGATATAGGTACTTCTAAGATTGCCGCTATAGCTGCCGAGATAAGCGGCGACGATCTTAATATAATAGGCATAGGTTCCCATCCTTCACACGGTTTGCGGAAGGGTGTGGTGGTAAATATTGAGAACACAGTGAGCGCTATCAGAAAGGCCGTCGAAGAGGCGGAGCTCATGGGAGGTTGTAATATTACCTCAGTGTATACCGGCATATCCAATGCTTATATAAGGGGCCTAAACAGCCACGGCATCATCGCGGTAAATGACAGAGAGGTGAAGGAAGTGGATGTACAGCGGGTTATAGATGCCGCCAGAAAGGTGAAGATACCGGTGGATAGGGAGATACTCCATGTTATACCGCAGGAATATATCGTTGATCAGCAGGATGGAGTAAAGGATCCGATCGGGATGTCTACAGTGAGGCTTGAAGTTAAAGTGCACATGATAACCGCGCCGACGACTGCCACCCAGAATATAGTAAAGTGCTGCAATCGCGCCGGGCTGAATGTGGAAAATATAATATTCGAACCGCTCGCCGCCGCAGAGGCAGTTCTTGGGCCAGACGAAAAAGAGCTCGGTGTTGCGCTTGTAGATATAGGCGGTGGCACTACAGATATATGTATCTTCAGCGGAAGCAGCCTTGTGTATTCCGCAGTTCTTCCCCTTGGCGGCAATCACCTTACCAACGATATAGCAGTTGGTTTGAGGACGCCTGCGTACGAGGCAGAGAAGTTGAAACAACGTTATGGTTGTGTCCTTACCTCACTGGTAGAGAGAGAGGAGACGATAGAGGTGCCTAGCGTTGGTGGCAGAAATCCAAAGGTGCAGCCCAGGCAAATGCTATCAGAGATACTTGAGCCGCGTGTTGAAGAGATATTCAAGCTTGTGAAGGATGAGATTGAGAAGTCCGGCTATGAGAACAGATTGGCAGCCGGGATAGTCTTGACGGGTGGTTGTTCTGTTTTGGAAGGGATGCCCGAATTGGCTGAGCAGGTCTTCAATCTCCCGGTAAGAAGGGGAAGCCCAAAGGAGATAGGCGGTTTAATAGATGTCGTGCGATCGCCTATCTTCGCAACATCTGTTGGGCTTGCGCTCTTAGGGTCTAGGGATAGACAGCGGCAGATCTATAAAGTGGATGAAAAGACCGGATATACTAGGATCAAGGCAAAGATAAAAGAGTTGTTTGATACATTATTCTAAAAACTGTAAAAATGTGAAGGAGGGCTTATGTTTGAATTAGTAGAAGATATACGATGCGGTGCAAATATAAAGGTGATAGGCGTGGGTGGGGCAGGTGGAAACGCCGTCAACACCATGATAAAAATGAGGATGGAGGGTGTAAACTTTGCGGTAGCAAACACAGACCTTCAGGCGTTAAAGGCCTCTGCCGCCCCTTTGAAGATACAACTTGGATGCCAACTGACAAAGGGCCTAGGCGCAGGCTCAAATCCAGAAGTGGGGCGAAACGCCGCATTGGAGGATCAGGATGCCATCGCTGAGAGCCTCGTAGGTGCAGATATGGTGTTTATCACCGCAGGGATGGGCGGCGGTACCGGGACTGGTGCTGCGCCGGTGGTTGCTAGACTTGCCCGTGAGATGGGCGCCCTTACAGTAGCGGTGGTGACAAAACCGTTTGCGTTCGAGGGCAAGAGGAGGCTCAAAGTGGCAGAAGAGGGGATAGCAGAGCTCAAAAAGGAGGTAGATACCATAATAACCATCCCGAACGAGAGGCTCCTTAATATAGCCGGCAACGACATGCCGCTTATTGAGACGTTCAAGAAAGCGGATGAGGTCCTACTCCAGGCGGTAAAGGGGATATCCGATCTGATTACTGTGCAGGGGCTCATCAATCTGGATTTTGCAGATGTGAAGGCTATTATGAGCGGTATGGGCTTTGCGCTGATGGGGACAGGGGTCTCTAGCGGCGAGGATCGCGCGATTGATGCCGCCACAAAGGCGATTACAAGCCCACTCCTAGAGAATGTGTCGATAAAGGGTGCAACGGGTGTACTCATCAATATTACCGGCGGTCCCAATATGACATTGCATGAGGTAAATGAGGCGTCACGCCTGATCCAAGGGGAGGCAGATGAAGATGCCAATATCATATTCGGCGCTGTGATCGATGAGTCTATAACAGACGAGATAAGGGTGACGGTTATTGCCACCGGTTTTGGCAAGGGTGCAAAACTCGGCAAGATAACCGTCCATCCATCCGTAAAGGTGAAGCCAGCAGGCACAGAGGTGAAGCGTGAGCCACAGTTAGATGTAGGGCGGGATGTGGGGCGTGATATAAGACATGATGTAGGGCGTGAGATGTTCCTTGTTGCAGATACGACCGCGCCAGCCCCAGATACGTCTCATTATGCGCACAATTACATCGGTGGGATAGAAGAAAGGTCATTCGCTGAGGTGGAGGATGACATGTCTTTTATGTTGGAAGAGAGCGAGTATGACATACCTACATTCTTAAGGAAGCAGGCAGACTGATTCGACGGATAAATTGCAAGGGGGAACGGCGGATCTAAGACGGAGCAACGACAAGACGTAAGATGTGAGACGGAGACGTGAGACGTAGGACGTAAGACGGAGTAAATGAGGGAGGAACGAAGCATCTCCTAAGGCATTGGTGGGACATCATCAGGCCAAGACGAAGGTATTCAGACCAAGACGGAGTAAGACGAAGACGGAGTAAGACAAAGTAAGACGAAGACAAAGTAAGACGGAGCAAGACTAAGACGAAGGTATTCAGATTGGGACGGGGCACTTTTTGGAGCACCTTTTGGAATACTTTTTTGCTTGTCTCCTTCCTCCCTATATTTTATAATTTTTGACCATGGAGATAAAGATGATGAAGCCGGCCTCTCGCAGGCGGACAAAGATTGTAAAAACGTCGTATATTATATACCCCCTCCTTATAGCAGCTCTCCTTTCGTTCGCCTCCTGCGCAAGACGGGAGGGTAGATATGCCCACCTGCCCCATCGTAAACTCTCAGAGGTGGTGAAGGCGAAGTCTCGGTCAGAGATCAAGCTGGTAATAAACGATCGCGTAAGGTCTTGGATAGATTACTTTACTGGGCGCGGGAGGAGCTGGTTTGAACAGTATCTTGAACGCTCTGGGAGGTACATCCCACTGATGAAGGAGATATTAAAGGAACATAATATACCAGAAGATGCTGTCTATCTCGCAATGATAGAGAGCGGTTTTAGTCCAAAGGCCACCTCCTCTGCCAGTGCCGTAGGATATTGGCAGTTTATCACGTCCACGGCGAGGAGGTATGGGTTGAGGGTAGACCAGTATGTAGATGAGAGGAGGGATCCTGTAAAATCTACCCGCGCCGCAGCGAACTACCTTGCCGATCTATTCAACGAGTTTGGAGACTGGTATCTGGCGTTTGCCGGCTACAACTCCGGCGAAGGGAAGGTGAGGGGTGCCATCCAGCAATATGGATGGGGTAATTTTTGGGAGCTTACAGGCAGGGGGCGCGATTATTTTAGACAGGAGACGAAGGACTATGTCCCAAAATACATTGCCGCTGCCATCATAGCTAAAAATCCTAAGAGATTTGGATTTCGTGTCCATTATCAAAAGCCAATTGAATACGATGTTGTGAGGGTGAATCAGCAGACGGATGTGGATACAATTGCAAGGTGTACAGATGTCCCTGTAGAAGAGATAGAGGCGTTGAACCCCGAGCTTGTAATGGGCATCACGCCGCCGCACCGCTACGACATAAAGGTGCCAAAGGGTACGGGAGAGAAATTCTTGGTTGCCTTTTCGAAGCTTCCTAAGGGTGAGAGGTTGACCAGAAAGTTTTATGAGACTACGGCACCCTTGTATCATTATGTAAAGAGAGGCGATACCTTGGCCAAGATAGCGAAGCGGTATGGTGTCTCTGTAAAAGAGCTTGTGGCTGCAAATCGGTTAAATAAGAGGCGCCTGCGCGTTGGGTTGAGGCTTACCATACCAGGAAAGACGAAGAAGGTGGAGAAAATGGTTGCTACTGCGGCCTCTGCCTCAGATAACGATGAGCCGCCCCTCCTTGTTGGCACGCTCTCCATCGATAAATTGAAGAGACGCAGTGGGAGTGAAGGGATAGATAAGGGGGGAGCGAGGTATAACAACAAAAAGAGGGGTACCTCTGGGTCCTCTACGTCCGCTGACACTGATGTAGCTTCTGACTCAAATGCCTCAGATGTGGCGAGTGATGTGGCGTCCATAGCGCAGGCAGGCGAGGCGCAGTCCGAATCTGGGCTAGCGGGTGCTGCTGGAGGTGGGGAGGTTGGTTCTGGAGTCGGGCTGAAAGCGGCTCCCCCTGTGGGGGCTAAAGATGCCTCTCTGACTGGTCCCGATGAGGTCTCATCTACCTCCAAGGTCACCACCATTTCGAGGGAGGTCGCCTCCACCAAATATCACACGGTAGTCCGTGGCGATACATTGGCGGGGATCGCAAAGAAATATGGTATAACCGTTGCCCAGATACAGAAGTGGAATAAGATAAATGGGGTGAATATAAGGGCGGGCGAAAGGCTCATCGTTTCCAAGAGGGAGGTCTTTTTACCTACACCGGCAACAGGGGTTGCTGTATTGCCAAAGGCTGGTAGCAAGAGTAGCAGTGGTAGTAATATATATAAGGTAGTATATGGGGATACATTATACGCCATATCTAGGAAGACGGGGATGAGTGTTGCCTCGCTCTGCGAGTTGAACAAGCTGAGTAGGAATGCAGTACTTAGGCCCGGCATGTTACTCCGTCTGAAGGGGGAGGTGGTGTCCCCACCTGCCCCGTTGGGTACCCCCCCACTCCTTGCGAAGGGCGGCTCTGACCAAACGATTGGGGCAGGGCCTGGGGCAAACCCTCGGCACAATGGCGCTGCTAGACAGCCTTCCATTGGGTCTAACTCGATGGGCAACCCGAAGGGCAATCTGCAAGACGGAGCAACTAGCACATCGCAACAAGACAGAGGTGGCATGCAAGACGGAGCAACTGGCCTATCGCAAAACGGAGAAAACGGAACAGCAGCTCTGTCGCAGAAGGATATGGGGGATGATACTGACAACGATGACACAGATACCAGTAGTGCTTTAGACACCGCTGGCGCATCTTATCCAGTGCCTAGCGTTCTGGGTGCCGGCAATGGAACTGGCAGTGGTGCCGCCAATAGGACTGGCAGTGGTGCCGCTATACCTCGCGCGCCTCGTACCAAAGGCATGCCTGCGGGTACGGGCAATGTCAAGGGCAAGGGGTTCGTTAAATACAAGGTGAGGAAGGGTGATACAGCATGGGAGATAGCCAAGAGACACAATATATCCATCGTGGAGATGCAGGCGTGGAATAACAACCTGAATCTAAAGAGGCTTAAGCCGGGCGATGTCTTGAAGATAAAGACCTCCAATCCCAAGACGAAGTAATCCACAAGACGAAGCAAGACGAAGTAATCCCGATATGCCGATATGGCAAGACGGAGTAAAATATAATACAAGATGTAAGACGCATAAGATGCAAGACGTAAAATGCAAGACGAATAAAATGCAAGACGAATAAAATGCAAGACGGAGTAAAATGTGAGACGTAAAACGGAGACGGAGTAAGACGGAGCAACTTCAAGGCATCAGACGGAGTAAAACGCGGGTCAGACGGAGTAAACCAGAACCAGCAGAGCCATAACAGCCATTTTTATCAGACGCATCAGATGTCAGACGGAGTAAATGCATCAGACGGAGTAAAACGCGAGTCAGACGGAGCAAATGCGTCAGACGGAGTAAACCAGAACCAGCAGGATTAGAACCATTTTTACAAATCCTTGACAATTGCATCTATTCGGGATTATAAGCACACGGGTTGTTTGGGCCAACGGATGTCTGGCCAAGTAGGTTTATTTGGCTTGGTATTTTGGCCAATTATTTGGTTTAAATTAAGACAAAAAGAATAGGCAAGACGAAACGGGGCAAAGCGCGAGCAAAGGATAGGACAAAACCTACGGGAAAGACAAAAAAGGAGACAAGAAGCAGGTAGAACGAAAACAAAAACAAAACAAAACAAAACAGGGCACAACATAGCAAGGCAAACAGAATAAAACAAAACGGACAGGACAAAAAACCAAAACTAAAAACCAAAACTAAAGAAACCAAAACTAAGGAGGAGATATGGGGACAAAGACGATCCAATCTATAATGGAGGAAAAGAGGAGGTTTTCGCCCTCAGAGGAGATTCGCAAAAAGGCGTGGATAAAGAGCTACGACGAGTACAAAAAGATGTGGGAGGCCTCCATCAACAACCCCGATAAATTTTGGGGCGAGATTGCAAATGACTATGTCTGGTTCAAACGCTGGAATAAGGTGCTTTCCTATGATTTCAAGGACAAGATAGAGATCAAGTGGTTCGAAGGTGGAAAGACGAACATCACAGTAAACGCCCTTGACAGGCATATTGAGGCCGGAAAGGGTTCTAGGATAGCATATTATTGGGAGGGCAACGAACCAAACACAAAGCGCACATATACATACCAAGAGCTCTATGATGAGGTCATGAAGTTCGCCAATGTCCTAAAGTCTGTGGGCGTAAAGAAGGGCGACCGCGTCTCTATCTATCTCCCGATGGTCCCAGAGCTGGTGATAGCGATGCTTGCATGCGCCCGTATAGGCGCCATCCACTCAGTAGTCTTCGGCGGCTTCTCTGCAGATTCGCTCCGCGACAGGATCTTGGATGCAAATTGCAATTATCTCATCACCTGTGATATGGCGTATCGCGGCCAAAAGCACATAGACATGAAGGGCGCCGCCGACGATGCCATGAGGATGTGTGACGAGGCGGGTGCGCCGGTAAAGACCTGCATCGTCTTAAAGCATGGAAATGGCAAGTGCTTCATGGAACCGGGGAGGGACTTCTGGTGGCACGAGCTTATGAAGGACGCCTCTCCGAAGTGTGAGCCAGAGGTGATGGATGCAGAAGACCCGCTCTTCATCCTCTATACCTCAGGTTCCACCGGAAAGCCGAAGGGCGTTGTCCATACCACGGCCGGCTATATGATATACACTGCCGAGACCTTTAAGTATATATTCGACTACCATGATGACGACATCTTCTGGTGCACCGCCGATATCGGCTGGGTGACGGGGCACTCCTACATAGTCTATGGGCCGCTTTGCAAGGGCGCGACCTCGGTGATGTTTGAGGGGATACCGACATATCCGAACCCCGACCGTTTCTGGGATGTGTGTGAGCGCTATGGCGTGACGATCTTCTACACCGCGCCAACAGCGATAAGGGCGCTCATGCGCGAAGGCGAGTCGTGGGTGAAAAAGCACAACCTTTCCAAACTCCGCATCCTTGGCACGGTGGGCGAGCCCATAAATCCAGAGGCGTGGATGTGGTATTACAATGTGGTCGGCGGCGGGAGGTGCCCGATAGTAGATACTTGGTGGCAGACAGAGACCGGCGGCATCCTCATTACCCCGCTTCCTGGCGCAATCGATATCAAGCCCGGTTCAGCGACGGTTCCATTCTTCGGCGTAAGCCCGAAGGTCCTTAGGGAGGATGGTAGTGAGGCGGGCGTGAATGAGGGCGGATATCTCATCATAGACCGCCCATGGCCAGGGATCATGAGGACGGTCTGGGGGCACCACGAGAGGTTTAAGGAGACCTATTTCACGAGGTTCCCTGGGGTCTACTTCACTGGAGACGGCGCAAGGCGCGACGAGGATGGTTACTATTGGCTGATGGGGAGGGTGGATGATGTTATAAACGTCTCAGGGCACAGGATAGGTACGGCAGAGGTGGAGTCAGCCCTCGTAAGCCATCCCAAGGTGGCTGAGGCGGCGGTAGTAGGCTTCCCGCACGAGATAAAAGGACAGGGGATCTATGCCTATGTGACCTTAAAGGTAGGCGTGACGCCCAGCGAGGAGCTTAAAAAGGAGCTTGCCACCCATGTGAGGAAGGAGATAGGCCCTATCGCCATGCCCGATAAGATCCAGTTTGCAGAGGGGCTTCCAAAGACGAGGTCGGGGAAGATCATGAGGAGGATCCTGAGGAAGATAGCGGCAGGGGAGGTGGAGGACCTAGGGGATACGACCACACTTGCCGACCCGCATGTCGTAGAGGTCTTGGTAGAAGGGAGGCAGTAGGAGGGCATCCATCGCCACTTTGAGATGGGGTCTTTGGAGATTGGATGGGGATATCATACCCCACTTGAGGGGTTGGGGTGGCGGTCTAGAGCCGGCGCATAATGTTACCCAATCTTGTAACAGCATGTAATCACAATGGATTTTTATGGGACCCACGCCTCGCCGTGGGTCCTTTTTTTGGCACACCCCTTGCTTCAACCCACCCCAGCATACAAGGAGGATAAGATGCCTGATGTAAATATAGTCAACAATAATGGTCAGCTTTACATCGATGTGGATGGGGATAGGAAGTATAGCACGGGTGACATCCAGCTAGATCTGACATTACCTGATGGGCTCGCAGTAGGTAGTATTTTTGGCATTAATAATGCTGTACCGCTTGCGACGGTATTAGATGCAGTAGAGAAAAAATATAAGGACAAGGGTAGTGAGGATGGTGC
>Ga0078972_1006396_pt1 | contig 28061 bp, 25 predicted proteins | sample YelNatPaOPGAMG01_FD_67568 | JGI IMG/M metagenome (GOLD analysis project Ga0078972, IMG submission 67568) | Hot spring thermophilic microbial communities from Obsidian Pool, Yellowstone National Park, USA - OP-RAMG-01 (SPADES assembly) (version 2) | ecosystem: Environmental > Aquatic > Thermal...
ACGCCATCAAACCAGCCACAGCGCCTTGCTCGCCCGGTGGTGGTTCCGTATTCTCTGGCACGCTGGCGGATTTTTTCACCGATCTCATCCTTAAGTTCGGTGGGCATGGGACCACTGCCCACACGGGTGCAGTAGGCCTTGTAAACTGCCAGGACGTTGTTGATGCGGGAAGGACTGATACCGGAGCCCAGACTGGCACCCCCGGCCATTGGTGACGAGGAAGTGCAGTAGGGATAGGTACCGAAATCCGGATCAAGCAAGACACCCTGCGCGCCTTCCAGCATTATAATCTCGTTTTTTTCAATGGCTGCATTAATTATGGCGGAAGTCTCCTGAATATAGGGTGCCAGTTGTTCGCTGAAATGGCAGTACTGCTGGTAAACTTCTTCGAGGGAGAGTGGTTTTGCACCGTATGTCCGGGTGATGATGGCATTTTTCCTCGCCAGCACAAGGCGCAGCCGGTTCAGGAAGGCTTCTTTATCGAGCAGGTCTCCTGCCCTGATGCCCAGCCGGGCGGCTTTGTCCGTGAAAGCCGGGCCGACTCCTTTCAATGTAGTCCCGATGGCATTGCCGCCGAGTGCTTGTTCTTCCAGGCTGTCCAGCAGGATATGATATGGCATGATCAGATGTGCCCGGTCGCTCAGGTAGAGTTTGCCCAAAAAGGCATTGCGGTTTTTCAGGTATGTTATTTCTTCGAGCAATACCGCCGGATTTACCACCACCCCGTTTCCGATGATGCAGGTGGTGTGCTGATAGAAAATGCCGGAAGGAATCAGATGTAATTTAAATTCGCCGAGGTGATTGATTACGGTATGACCGGCGTTATCCCCTCCTGAGTAGCGTATCACCAGGCTGGCTTTTTCAGCCAGCATGTCAATAATCTTGCCTTTTCCTTCGTCACCCCACTGGGCGCCGACTACTGCCAGTACAGACATGGTCGATCCTTTCGTTTGATAATTTCCAGTTTATATTTAACAGTCCTGAGGCCGGGAGTCAACTTTGGACTGGCTTCATCTGTTTTTAACCGTTCCTGCCCGTCTGGAGACATGTACCAGCCGCTGTATGACCGTCACAATGCTCAGGAAGGCGATAATGGACAGGATGATGATCAACTGGTTGATCATGAGCCCCAGTGCCAGTATAATGACTCGTTCGCTTCTTGTAAATATCCCGACCTGACAGTCGAGACCGGCTCCCTCAGCCCGTGAGCGGATGTAGCTGACCAGGAAGGAGGCAATCAGGACGATCCCCACCAGGATGGATGCCCAGGGGGCATATTTTTCAGGGTGATACAGGAAATGTGCCATGATCCCCAGCAGGATTACTCCCTCCGATAGGCGGTCAAGAGTGGAATCCAGCACCCCACCAAAAGCGGTAACTTTGCCTGTATAGCGGGCGAGCGCACCGTCAATAATATCAAAAACCCCTGATAGCAGGAGCACCCAGCCGGCAGCGAAAAGATGTCCTGTGGCTGCCAGTCCACCTGCGGCAAGTATAATCAGAAAACCTGTCCAGGTGACCATATTAGGCGTTATGCCTGTTCTGGCAAGGGAGGATACTACGGGTCGGGTTATCCATGTCTGGAATGCTTTGCGCAGTGACTGCAATCTATCTCTTGAGCTTTGAGATTTGATCTTGTTCTCTCCTGGCTTTATTTAATCTCAGCCTGAAAATCCTGTTCGGTGTCACTGAATTACTCGGGAATGGTTCATCAGTATGCTGAGGTAGTAATTCATGACGCGACGTGAGATATATTCCCAGCCGTAGTTGGCTGATTTCTTAATCCCCTGTTCTCCCATCTTTCTCCTTAACTCTTCGCTCCGGATCAGCGTGGTGATTGCCTGAGCCAGGGGGACTTCCTGCTTGGGAGGCACCAGAAGCCCATCCACTCCGTGGCTTACTACAGTGGAGTAGCCGGAAATGCTGGATGCTACCACTGGTTTGCCGGTAGCCATTGCTTCCAGCAGTATAATGCCGAAGCTTTCATGACCTGTCGCCGGAGCGCAGAAAATATCGGCACTTTTATAATAGCGCGGCAGGTCCTGATAGTCCACCGCTCCAGTAAAAATTACATCCTCCAGCTGGGCGTCTGCAACCATCTTCTCGTATTTCTTGCGCAACCTGGTGCCCGGTCCCACGATAATCAGGCGCGTATCGGGGTAATCCGGCTTGATGAGGCGGTATGCCTTTAGCAGATATTCCAGTCCTTTACGCTTTTCCAGCCGGCTGACGAAGAGGAGATTAATTTTACCATCCATGAATTGTTCCAGCGGCTTGACCTCTGGAGAAAAGTGCTCCAGGTCAATACCGTTGGGAATAATATCATAGGTCGCCGGGAAGAACCTGTTAATGAAATCCATTGCCGGCTTGGAAACCGCGATCCTGCCGTGCAACTTATTAAACCACTTTTTATAAAAGCCGCTCAGAAACAGGGGCTTCGTCCAGCGGTAGCTCGGTTTGCTTTCAGTGGCGTGAAAGGTACCGATGTTGATGGTATTGGAAAGCCTTAAAACGGTAGTGCACAGAGTGGGAGCCAGCGGTTCATGCAGGTGGATAATATCGAATTTTTCTTTCTCAAGAACTTCTTTGACCTTGTTGGTGAGAGTTAATGAAATGGTGATGCGGGCGATTGAGCCGCTGGTAGGGACGGGGCGCGGTTTACCGATCGCGATGAAGCGGTCGCCGTATCCTTCCACGGGACTCGAAGCGGGTGCGATTATTTTGACCACATGACCCATGCGGGTGAAGTGGCGCTCCAGGCTGGCAATATGGCGTACCACTCCACCCGGGTATGAAAAATCGTAAGGCGAAACCAGCGCGATCTTCATCCGCCTTTCCTGTACCCCTTCACCTTTGATTTTAATTTATTTCGCAGGCTGTGATTTTCCGGGTTTTTCCTTCTCTTTTTTAGCAGCGGATAAAGAATAGGTGGCAATAAACTCTTCCACCTGCCTGCGGGCTTCGTCATCCGAATACTGTACCGGTGGCGATTTCATGAAATAGGATGAAGGCGCTCTGAGAGAGCCCTTGAGTCCATGATCCAGAGCCAGCTTGCAACACCGTATGGCGTCAATAACCACACCTGCGGAGTTAGGGCTATCCCAGACTTCCAGCTTAGCCTCCAGCAGCAGGGGCACATCACCAAAAGTGCGGCCTTCCATGCGGATGTGGCAGAATTTGCGGTCCAGCAGGAAGGGCACGTAATCGCTCGGACCGACGTGGATATCGTCCGGGTTCATTTGATAGGGCAGTTGTGAAGTGACCGCGTTGGTCTTGGAGATTTTCTTGGATTCCAGCCTTTCGCGTTCCAGCATATTCAGGAAATCGGTGTTGCCGCCGAAGTTAAGCTGGTAGGTTCTCTCCAGCTTTACCCCGCGATCAACGAACAGTTTGGCCAGAACCCGGTGGACGATGGTGGCGCCAACCTGTGACTTGATATCATCGCCGATGACGGGCAAACCCTTCTCGGCGAACCTGGCTCCCCAGTACTGCTCATCGCGAGCTATAAAAACCGGTATGCAGTTCACAAAACCGCAACCGGCGTTCAATATCTGCTCAACGTACCACTTGGTAGCCTCTTCACTGCCCACCGGCAGGTAATTCAGCACCACGTGGGTCTGGGTTTCCTTGAGAAGTTTAACGATATCCGCCGTCGGTCCGGGTGCCTTCTGAATTACCTGGGAAAGGTATTTCCCCAGACCATCGTGCAGCATACCGCGGGCGACTTTAACCCCGGTCGGCGGAACATCGCAGAATTTATAAGTATTATTGGGAGGAGTAAAGATGGCTTCTGCCAGGTCTTTGCCTACTTTATTTTTATCAATATCTATCGCGGCGACGAACTCGATATCGCTGATGTGGTATCCTCCGAGATTGACGTGCATCAGCCCCGGGATAATATCGCCTTCTTTGGCGTTGCGGTAATAGTAAACACCCTGTACCAGTGAAGAAGCACAGTTACCAACCCCAATGATTGCTACATTTATTTTGCCCAAGACTTATGCCTCCTTTTAATCCGGGCGGGTTTTCCCGTCCATCGCATGGCTAGTGGCAATTATAACCTAAACTCAGGGTTAAGTCCAATGCCACAAAATCCACTGGCATATTATACCCGCTTTTCCAAACATCCTCAATTTAAACCATCGGAAAGACCCTGACAAAAGTCAGGGTAATCATGACTAAATCACTATTGCTTCAACATCTCGGGGTGGATAAGATAGGCTTTGCGAAGGTCTATCCGGGAAAGGTAGTGATCAATATGGCAGAATCCAGAATCAACCTGAAGAAACAACAGCCTCAGGCAGAAGCTTTGCAGTGCATCCCAGAAGATATGGCGCGCAAATACGTGGTTATTCCTCTTGAAATAGACGGCAACACCATGCGGGTCGCCATGGCGAATCCTGCGGATATTTTTGCGCTGGAAGCGCTGGCGACGCAGAGTCACATGCGCATTGAACCGCTGGAAGCCACTACCGACGAGATCATGGAAGCCATTGACCTGAATTATAAAGGGTACGAAGAAATCGAAAAAAAGGTATCCCATATCTCGCTGGAGGAAATAGAGGATCAAAATATCAAGTTCTCTACGGTGACGGATGCGCCAGTAGCTCAGGCATTGATGCTGATTATCAATGAAGCGGTGAAAGCGAGGGCTTCGGATATTCATCTCCAGCCGCAGGAAGACAGGCTGAGGGTGCGCTACCGTATTGACGGTACCCTGCATGACGCCGTTTCCTTACCCGTGGCCACGGCGGTGCCCATGATATCCCGTGTCAAGGTGCTGGCGAATATGAATATTGCCGATAAACACCGCCCGCAGGACGGGCAGTTCACGGTGGATGCGAAGGGCAGGCTGATCGACATCCGCGTGGGTACCACCCCGACCATCTACGGCGAGATGGCGGCTCTCAGATTGCTTTATAAATCCAAGGCTACCATGACTCTGCCGGAACTGGGCTTTTCCCATGAATCGCTGATGGTTTACGAGAAGATGTTGAAGGTTCCCTACGGGATGATTTTGGTCAGCGGTCCCACCGGTGCCGGTAAAACCACCACCCTTTACGCCTCAATCAACAGCCTGGATAATATCGGGCGGAATATCATCACGATTGAAGACCCGCCTGAATACCGTTTTAAAAATATCAACCAGATTCAGGTAAACCCAAAGGCGGGCGTAACCTTTGCCTCCGGGCTGCGCTCCATACTTCGTCTTGACCCGAACGTCATTCTGGTGGGTGAAATCCGCGATGCTGAGACCGCCACCATCGCTGTCCAGGCGGCGCTGACCGGGCACCTGGTGCTTTCATCCATCCACGCCAACGACGCGGTGGGCGTGATTTTCCGCCTGCTGAACCTGGGCATTGAACCGTTTTTGGTGTCTTCCGCTCTGACCGGTGTTGTAGCCCAGCGTATGGTCAGACGCATCTGCCAGGAATGCGCTCGTCCGGTGAAAGTCTCGTTAATCGAGCAGATGATCTATACCAAAGAGACAAAAGATGAAAGAACGGAGTTCCTTTTCGGTGCCGGCTGTCCTTCCTGTTCCAATACCGGTTACATGGGCAGAATTGGCATCTTTGAAATACTGCGCGTGACGGATGAAATACGCATGATGATCCTGAAAGGAGCTTCAGCCGCCGACCTCAAGGCACAGGCGGCGAAAGAGGGGATGATCTCCTTGCTCAGGGATGGCATGCTCAAGGTCAAAGCCAATCTTACCACACCTTCTGAAGTCCTGCGCAATGCTTATTCCATGGATTGATAAATCCGTTCAGGAGGACGGGGGAAATGGTTTACCAGTATGTGGCTTACAATGAAAATCGTGAACTGGTGAAAGGCACGCTGGAAGCGAAAAACGAGGACCACGCCGCCGAGTTACTGAATTTTGCTGGCTACCAGCTCGTGCATTTAAGGCAGGTGGCTACCCTGCCGAAGCTGGAAAAATATTTTCAGCGCTTTACGGCGATCAAGCCGAATGAAATTATTCTCTTTTTCCGCCAGATGGCGTTGCTGGTCGAATCCGGTCTGAATATCGTTACCGCCCTCGAACTGCTGGAGGAGCAGTCCACCAACCGGGCATTAAAACGGGTTTTAGGGGAGATCATTGACGATGTACGTGGTGGCAGCCAGCTTTCCGCCGCTCTGTTAAAGCATCCCCAGATTTTTTCGCCCATTCATTGCCAATCGCTAAAAGTGGGCGAGCAGACCGGCGGAATGGAGGTGGTCCTCCGTCAGATTGCGGACTACATGGAGAAGCAGCAAAACGCCGCCAAAGGTATGAAGAATGCGATGACCTACCCGGTGATCGCTCTGGTGGTAGCCGCAGTTGTAATAGCCGTGATGGTCACCTTTGTTCTGCCGGCTTTTAAAACCCTTTATACCAATTTGAATGTCCAGTTACCGGCGATGACACAGCTTGTTTTGAATCTAGGAGACATGTTGCGCGCTTACGGGCTTTATCTCCTGCTGGGCGGTGCTTTTTGCGTGGTTTTCGTGGTTGCTTACATCAAAACAACTACCGGCAGGTACCACTGGGACAGGCTGAGCCTGAAATTCCCGTTGGTGGGCAGGATCAATCACCTGAATGAACTCGCCCGGGTCAGCCGTAATATTTCGGTGCTTTTTAAAGCCGGCCTGCCGCTGACTGAAGTCCTGCCGCTGGTCATCCAGAGCTGCGGAAACAAGGTGGTTGCTGAAGCCCTGGTCAAGGTCAGGGACGAGATGCTGGGAGGAGAAGGCCTGGCGCGACCGATGACCAAGTACCCGATTTTTTTGCCCATGATGGTGCAAATGGTGCGGGTGGGAGAAGAGACAGGCAGCCTGGATAGCACGCTCCTGTCTGTCGCTCAGAGCTACGAGGCGGAGTCGCAGGAGCGAACCCGCGCTCTGATCGGCATGATTCAGCCGGCGATGACCATCATCATCGGCCTGATGGTGGGATTCATGGCACTTTCACTGACTTCGGCAATGTATTCCATGTTCGGGCAGATTTTCTAACTCGGATTTTAGTGCTTAACCGGATGCTCCGGTGGGGAGGTTGTTTATGAAAATAAGCAAGGTAACCTGGATTTTCCTGTTTCTGGGGATTCTGATTATCGCAGGTGCCAGTCTGGGTATGGCGCAGTCGCAGCTCAGCGCGGAGCGGGACCGGCTCCAGCAGGAGCTGTCCCAGGCCCAGCAGAGGCTGGCATTGATCCACAATGAGGATCTGATGAGCCGCCAAATGGAACTTGAATCACAGGTCAGGGCATCTCAATCCCAGATTGAATCTATTCGGAGCAAACTGACTTCGAGTGAAGACAGTATTTCAGCCACGGAATTGATTCTGGAAACTGCCCGCAATTTTGCTGTGGCTGTCGTTTCAATTTCTTCTTCAGGAACGGCTTCAGAAGATCTGGCAGGTATACGGATGGTCACTCTATCAATCGGAATTGAGGTCAAAGGGGAAATAGACAAAATCAAGGATTTTGCAATTGATTTAAGTCGCCAGTTCCCCACCTGCGTTGTGAAGGAAGTCCAGATCAAATCAGAGTGGCGTTCAGACACTGAGTTCGCCGGTGAGCCGGAATCGGAAAATCCGGAGTCACAATCTGAAACTGCTCTTTATCCCGCCTCCGGGACAATCAGTCTGGTTATTTACAATTACAGAGGTGAGTAAAAATGTGGAACCGCAAGATAATTTCCCTGTATATAGATGATAGCTCAATCCGGCTTCTCGTCCGCCAGGGACAGCGGGTGAAAAAGTGGGCGGAAGCGAAGCTGGAACCGGGGTTGATTAAAGGGATGCTGGTGCAGAAGGAGGCGGACGTGGCGGGTAGAATCAGCGATCTGCTGCGTGGCCAGGAGATCTCCGGTAAAAAGGTGCAGCTTTGTTTCAGCGGACTTCATTCTCTGACCCGCCCGATTATTCTGCCTGAACTGCCCAGATCCATGATCCCTGAGGCGGTTGCCAGAGAGGCACGCCGCGTGCTGCCGGTACCGCTGGACCAGCTTTATCTGAGCTGGAAACTGCTGCCCTCCCCGCGTGGACGTATCCATGCGTTTATGGCCGCCTGCCCGCGCAACGTGGTGGATGCCCTGATGAGGACGCTGCGCGGTGCCGGGCTTGAGCCTGCTTTTATGACCATTAAACCGCTGGTGCTCACACGCATACCCGCCGAAAATACTGCCATTTTGGTGGATGTGCAGGCGAACGACTTTGATATTGTCATCATGTCCGAGGGTGTTCCTCAACCCATCCGCACCATCAATTTCCCGGAGGTGGAACTTACCCCCGAACAGAAACTGGAGATGATTTCCAGCGATCTCGACCGCACCATCAAGTTTTTTGATTCCAACAACCCGGACAGACAGCTTTCACCCCAGATTCCCGTGTATATCTCGGGTGAACTCGCCAGTCAGAAAGATATGCATCAGATACTTGCTGATTCAATTGGTCATCCGGTTAAACCCCTCATGGTGAACCTGAAAGGGGCAGAACTGGTGAATGCCGAACGCTTCACGACCAATCTGGCGATGATCATCCAGTCGGCTCCTTCACCTGCCCGGGAAGCCACCTTCGGTGTAGCCAGCTTAAATCTTCTGCCGGCGCCCTACCAGCCCAAACCCGTCTCCGTGACCAAACTGGTGGCGATTCCCGGAGCAGCCGCGGTGGTGGGCGTGGTGGTGCCGATGGTGCTGATCATGCAGAGCCTGCAGGCAGATGTACAGTCGCTGGAGAGAGCCGTGGCTTCCACGCAGGTACTGGTCAATCAGAAAGTTCACGAGCAGAATGAACTCAAGAAGAGCATTACCGGGCTGGAAAACCAGGCTACCGCCGTTAAAGCAAAACTGGATAAGCTCAAAGGCTCGGCGAACTACATCGCTATACGCCAGGAGATCACCAGCGGCGATTTAACGCTGGCGCTGGCTTCTGTGCCTGCTTCGGTCGAGCTTACCGGTATCAATGAATCGGGAAATATATTCACTATACAGGGGGTCACCCCGGATGAAAAGGATATTCTGAATTACGCCCGCGCACTGGATAAAAGCGGGAGATTCACGGAAACCACCATCACCACTTTGAGAAAATTTACCGTCGAAGGCAGCGATGGTACTCAAACCGAGTACCAGGAGTTCCTGCTGACCTTCAGGAGAAAGGGGTAGAGTCATGGATGTGGCAGCTTTAATTCGACTAGCCAAAGCCCGCAATGCCTCCGATCTGCATATGGCGGTCGGGATGCCGCCGATGCTCCGTATCCACGGCGCTCTGGTGCCGGCGGAAGAGGGGGCACCCGAACTGACTGCCGAGGATATGAAGGAAGCCTTCGACCAGATGGTCACGGATAGCCAGGGGCAGGAGTTTTATAAAAATCTGGAGCTTGATTTCGGTTACACCGTCCCGGGAGTGGTCAGGGTGCGCTGTAACGCCGCCTTCCAGAAAGGCACCATCAGCCTGGCGATGCGCCTGATTCCTACCAGCATACCGAACATTGATACGCTGCATATCCCGGAGATCTGCAAAAGCCTGATCCTGCGTCCGCGCGGGATGCTGATCGTCAGTGGTCCCACTGGCAGCGGCAAATCCACCACGCTGGCGGCGATGATTGAATATCTTAACCAGAAGGAAAGCCGCCGGGTGGTCACCATTGAAGACCCAATCGAATATATATATACCAGCAAGAAATGCTGCATCACCCAGCGTGAGCTGGGTGGCGATACCCATTCCTTTGCGGAAGCCCTCCGGCACGTGCTTCGCCAGGATCCGGACGTCATACTGGTGGGCGAAATGCGCGATCTGGAAACTGCCGCCGCCGCGCTGACCATCGCGGAAACCGGTCATCTGGTGCTCACCACCGGTCACGCCCCCAGCACCTATCAGGCGGTGGAGCGCGTGATAGACCTTTTTCCGCCTCATGAAAGGAGTCTGGCGCAGACCCGTCTGGCTTCCCTGCTCATCGGCATCCTCTGCCAGGCTCTGGTACCGCGGGCAGACGGCAAGGGCAGGGTGCCGGCGGTGGAAATCATGCTGGCGAATACCGCCGTGCGCAACCTCATCCGTGAGGGCAAGATTCACCAGCTTCCCAATGCCATCCGCACCAATGCCCGCTCCGGCATGCAACTGCTCGACCACTCGCTGGTGAGCCTGCACAAGGACGGGGTAATCAGCACGGATAGCGTTTATGCCTTCTGCAACGATCGAGAAGAGGTTGAAAAGCTGATTGCCAGCATCGAGGAGAAGCTTATCGCCGGTAGTCTGAGCTAAGGGTGCTCTGGCAGAAGAGCATCAGTAAAATGACGGCGATGGAGAAAAGCTTTTCACAGTACGTCATTGTGAGACGCTCGGCGCGAAAGCGGCGAGCGGCGTGACAATCTGGGGGGAAGGGCGTAACGTGAAACATAGAAAGGAGCTCTTCGGTGAGATTCCCACGTCGCTCGGGCTTGCGCCCTCACTCCTCGGAATGACGGCATAGGGAAAATGGCGTGACAATCTGAGGATTAGTGCATCACATGGAATGGTGCAAGTTTCCCAATACGTCATTGTGAGGAGTTCGCCGCGCCGCGGCGAATGACGTGACAATCTATCCCTTTTACGTCATTCTGAGTCCTTCCGCAGGAAGGACGTGAGAATCTGGGGGTGGGGTATAAAATAATACATGGAAAGGAGCGTTTCGTTGAGATTTCCACGGCTACTTGACAGCCTCAACTGTCAAGTAGCCTCGCAAAGACGGCACAGGGGATAAGCTGGAAAGGCTCCTTGGAATGACGGCACAGGGATTTGGCAGAAATTATACCAGGGAATGACGTTATGAAAAATAATACTGACGCCTGTGCTTAATGAAATCTTAATGAAATGAAGTAAAAATATAACGGGCATTTTTGCTTATCTGGTGATAATAATAAAAGAAAATAATCAAAAAGGAAATTGTTTATTGGTTCATGTAACTTGCGGCTCAGGGCTTAACCTGGAAAATCAAATTGTTGTTTGTATCCACCCAGTATTTACAGCCGGTGCGGGTCAGGGCGGTGCCGGGTGTTGACCGGTCGAGTCCTTCAAGATAGTCGCTCAGGTGCAGCGTGCCATTTTTGCCGGTCGTGGTAATCAGGTAGAGGTTATTGGTGGCGGATGCCTCGCTTGTAGCGGTAACTGAATCATCCAATGTCCCTGAAATGCTTTCAGATAGCATGGCTACCAGCGATACTCTGACATCATGCAGCTCAGCATCATAGGACTCGGCTTTACCGTAGGTAAAATATTTAGTCAGTACTGGTGTTGCAACTCCGGCGATCATGCCTAAAATGGCGATTACTACCAGAATTTCGATTAAGGTAAAGCCTTTCTGCAAAGAGAAATATTTTTTCTTGATAAGCCCGATCATCAAATTATTCCCTGAAAAATTTCTTCAAAATCATCCAGTTTAAAAGCCTGCCAGTTTATCTGGCTGGCAGGCTTTATTAAGCAACAATTTCGTTAAATCACCCGATTTAAAACATGAAAGAATATACTTTCAATTTATCATCAATTGTTTTAACTCTTTTTCCATTTCCCCGTAGCGGTATCGAATGTATAACCTGTTACTCCACTAGCGCCGGTGATAGCTCCGTTAGTTGTATCCCATGTATAGGTGGCTTCTGGGGTTTTGCTTAGATAAGGACCTATCCCGGTAGATCCAATATCTCCGGATGCAGGATAAGTCCCCCCGTGATCAGCGGCATAGGCTGTGATAGCAGTTCTGACAATATCAACTTCAGTATTCAGAGCTTCAGTCTTGCCCGAACCAATGAATTTGCTGATATTTGGCACCACCACCGCCGCCAGCACACCCAGGATGGCGATGACCACCAGCAGTTCGATAAGTGTGAAACCCTTTTGCCCGTAGCGGAATTTCCTGATGAATTTTTTCAACATTTAGACCTCCTTTAACCTCTCCTTTTCATTTTTTATTTTTACAGGTTCAGCACTGTTAAGTTTAACATAACCCCTGCGATGGTCAATGCATCAATGGTCATGGTGCCTTTTTATGAGTTAAGTACTGATTCTGGAAAAGTCCAGAATAACCGTCAATATTCAATTATCGAAAAACTGTTCCATATTAATCTCCTTTAAACAGCTAAGTTAAGGCACCTGAGTATATTTAAATATACATTATACACCATTTTCAATGCCTTCTAATTATTTAGTCGCAATAACTGGGAAATTCACTTCGGGTATTACCACCTTCCCTGTGACCAGAGTACCTGCCCATCCCTTACTTTGACCTTTGATATGCCTCACAATGTAAAACGTACATTAATCTTCCTCATCAGGGAGTGCTGAATAAACGTTGAACAGGATTGCTCTGCCAGCAAATTTATCTTTACGGCAATTTGTCAGAGATCTGGTGCGTTATTTTTCAGGTTCTCAGAATATCGGTATCCTGTTGCTTATTTTTTTTTTCATGGGTCTTCAATTCTTCATGCTTGATCGCCCTTACAGCTTGCTGGGTGATGAAATCTACTACGTGCCGGAGGCAAAATCCAAACTCAACCACAACGGCTTACTGCATCCAGAGCATCCGCCGCTCGGCAAGCTTTTCATCACTCTGGGAATCCGCCTATTTGGTGACACTCCTTTTGGCTAGCGGTTTTTCCCGGTGCTCTTCAGCTCCATCTCAATTTTATGCCTGTATCTGACCTGCCTGCGGCTAAACCTGCCCCGGTGGGCAGGACTGGCGGTTGCCTTCCTGTTTGCCTTTGAAAACCTGAGCTTTCTCACGGGAAGCCTGGCGACGCTGGGTGTCTTCATGCTGACCTTTATGCTGGCGGCACTGCTGGCTTTCCTCGACCGTAAGCTGGTGCTGGCAGGTCTGCTGGCGGGGCTGGCGGCGTTGGCGAAACTGCCGGGAGTCTTCGTGCTCGGTGTCTTTTTTCTTTACTGGCTGGTGCTGGAAAGGGAAAACTGGAGGTTGATTTTAATCCCGATCTGCACTTCCGGTATTACCTTCCTTGGTCTGATGACACTGCTGGATTTTGTGATCGCCGGTGGCTGGAAAAATCCGCTGGTGGCCCTGCAAGGCATGCTTTCATTTGCCGCCAGCTTATCTTCAACCAGAATTCAGGGTTTTGCATTAGCCAATGATCCGTGGGAATGGCTGGTAAACCGCGGTATGATTTTTTACTCCTATTCTCCCCAGAGGATCGCCCTGGTGAGCTACACTGTGCTGTGTCTGGTTATTCCCGCGGTAATATATTCAATTCGTGGCTCTTTCAAAAAGGAAAAGCAGGCGGTGATAGCCCTAGCCTGGTTTGCCTGCACCTGCCTGAGCTGGCTGGTGGTCAGCCTGATCTTCCATAGACTGATGTATATCTGGTATTTTTATCCTGTTGTGCCGGGAATATGCCTTGCCCTTGGATACGGTATGCAGCGTTTTACCGTGATGGCCCAGGATGCCGGAAATCACAGGTTGCTAATTTCCGTGAAAACAGGGATATTATTATATCTGCTGGTTCATCTGGCGTTGTTTATCCTATTATCGCCGATGGTTGTACCGCTTGTGAAATGGGTCTATACCGGATAACTGCTTGGGCAAAGGGAACAAGGAGATGAAAAAAGACTGCAGTTGTGCTATTTTGTGGCGCTGTATTAATTTACAGCCTGATTGTGATTTGCCTCAGCTGGTCCGAAATCAGGGAAGGACTGGCTATTGGCAGAGGAGAAGAACTTTTAGCAAAAGGTCAATATGAACAGGCACTGACAGTGTTTACCAAGCTCATTGACAGTAATCCTGATTCTGAAAAGTTGTATCACAGTCGGGCAAGGGCGTATCTGGGGTTAAAGCAGTACGAGAGGGCAATCTTAGAATGTGAAATCGGCATGGGAAAATCCAACTCGATTACTTCTTATTACAATTATCTCAATTTGCAGGCCATAATCTATACTCAAATTGGTGATTATCAAAGAGCGGGTGAGATTTGCGCAAAGGCTATCTCCGCGGTACCTCATTTTGCTCAAGCGTACTCTATTAGAGCATCGGTTTATTTTTACCAGCGGGATTATTACCATGCTCTGAAGGACTGCGAAAAGGCAATTCAGCTTGATTCGAGTAATACTCTGGCTTATAAAGTTAAGGGGTGGATTCATGCGAAAGCCGGGGAAATTGACAAGGGTGAGCTTCTAAAAGCTATAGATTGTTTTACAAAAGTGATCAGAGTGGAGCCGAGAGACGGAGAAACCTATTACAACCGCGGATTGGCTTATTACAAATTGGGTGAAAAGGAGAAAGCGCTGTCTGATTTTGATCGACTTATTAGACTTGGTACCAGCTCTGAGTTGAGTCAGAAGGCTGGAGAATTGATCGAGCAAATAAGGAAAAGCAATTAATCCCGGAGATATCTTATAATATCACTGAACCAGAAATATATCTACATCAAAAATATGTAATATTCCTGGAGTAAAGGTTTTAATCATTGGAAAATTAATAAGGATTTCTCTTATCAGATCCTGATAATTTAATTTCTGGAAAGCCATTAATCTCGGATTGATATCTACAATAATATAATCCACATTTGATGCGATTTGCTTTTGAATTACTTCTTTGCCGGATAATTTTATCACTTCAAGAAGTCCGAATGTATCGAAATAGAGGCTCGACTCCAGTTCTGGAACTAAAGCTGGAATTACTGGGTTTAACGCGTATACTTTCTTCCCTGAATTGTTTTTCAGGAAGGCAATGGTCTGCTGATACACGGTTTCTTCGTAGGTCAATTTTACAGGTCCCATGAAGTAATAATCATGACGTTGGATGAGAAACCCAATCATTGAAGCGAGCAACAATATATTTACCAGAAATAAATTGCTATAAAGTTTAATCACATGCCAGTTTATTCTATATTTTATGTTTGTGGAATTTAATTCCGGGATTAAAGAAGCGGTGCCTAAAATAAAGATGGTGAATGTAGGGACGAAATAACGGGTTTCTCCAAATCGGTTGAAACTGGAGCTGACCAAAGCTGAGATAATCAATGTAATGAATAGAAATTTATTACAGCGAGAAAAATCCTTCCTGATTAGCATAATGATCAGGATGAAAATAATGCTCACAATGCAAACGGTAATGATTTTATCTTCCGTTGTTGCATAAGTGAACCTCTGAAATTTCTCCAAAACGGTGTGCAGTGTCCCATTTAACCTGTATCCCGCCTGAGCGATAATTGTTTGATTAATGTATTCGTGTGGGCTAGTAATTAAAAAATAGCCCGAAATTAAAAGATATCCGGTAATAATTCCTGCGGTGAGTAGCCATGGTTCTAACTTCAATAAAATATTTTTCCAGGATATCGGACGGCTAAAGAATGGTTCAACGGATAACAGGATTAACGCAAGAGTGATGCCGATTGCTGGAGCTATAAAAGTATATTTAGTTGCTATAGATAATCCGAGAAATAAACCGGTTATAAGCAATCTATAGCTTGTTTTTCTGAAAACAATGAATTCAGTCGCCATAAAAACAGCCATCAAAATAAAAAAGATACCCAGCGGTTCCTGGACAACGCGATACCATGAATAATATAGCCCGGGGAAAACCGAGAAAAGCGCAGCTCCCACCAGCCCTGAGGAAGAATTAAACAATCTTTTAAGTATCATGTAGATCAGAATCATGGAAACCAGAGACAGTATAATTGAAAAGAAACGACCGTAAAAGAAATTATAGCCAAATATTTTATAAATTAGTCCAAGTGATAGATCATACAGGGGCGGATGAACAAGAACAAAATCACGGTAGGGCACGTATCCGCGGGATATGAAAAGCCCTCCAAGTGAGTATGCTCCCTCATCATAGTCTGCTATCCATTTGAATAAATGGTTAATTCCCCAAAGATGAATAAAAGCGCCATATAACAAAATCAAGGAAAGAATGATTGCATGTGGTTTTTTGAACTGTCTAAAGATTTTTTCTAGTAAACCGTATGCCTTGGTAGAATCAAAAATTTTCCTCATCTTTTTTCTGCAATTATTAGTTATATTTATTTTTTAAGCAAGTGGTTGAAGAACAGCATATTTAACTTATGATAGAATTATCGCTTGTGAAATAGTACTTTAGCCCCACAGGCTTGACTATACTTTTCTGAACCACCACAATGTAAGCCATATGGAAATTTATCTAACGGGGGTTTTCGGTTTGCTGGGGGCGGTAATCGGCAGTTTTTTGAATGTCTGTATCGACCGCCTGCCGGAGGGCAGATCCCTGCTGGGTCCTCCCTCTCACTGTGATGCATGTCAGAAGCGGCTGGGCTTTCTAGACCTGATCCCGGTTTTCAGTTACCTCCTGTTGCGGGGACGCTGCCGCTACTGTGGTGCCCGCATACCCATCAGAAACTTTCTGGTGGAAACTGGCTGTGCCCTGCTGACTGCTTTTCTTTACCACTACAAAGGATTGACCCTCGAGTCTGGCGTAATCGCCCTGTATTCTTACATTTATATCGTCATCGGTTTGATCGATCTGAAGACCGGACTGATTCTTAACCGGATTGTTTATCCTTCACTGGTGCTAGCTCTGGTGATCGCCCCGTTTTTCGTCCGTGGTGGGGGCGGGTATCTATCTAATCTGGTGAATGCGCTGATCGGCGCCGGCGTGGGGCTCGTGGCACTGCTGATACCGGTGGTGGCGACCATAGGGCGGGGGATGGGCATCGGCGATGTCAAGATGGCGGCGCTAATCGGGTTGACTACAGGCTTCGGCGAGGTGCTGGTGGCGATATTAGGGGGAATCATTCTGGGCGGGCTGGTGGCGATTTTCCTGCTGATTTTTAGGCTGAAGAAGAGGAAGGAAGCGATCCCCTTTGGTCCTTTCCTGGCAATCGGGGCGATAGTTACCCTTATCTGGGGTTCACAGATTCTGCACTGGTACCTAGGGCTTTTCAGGTTTTAAAGATTTTGAATCAGGGGAATAACGCAAAAAAGACGAGTACATGCTCCGTTATTATGAGAAATGCTCGAAAGTTATCACGTGGCAATCTCAAGGAAAAGCATCGCAAGTGGCGTCATTGCGAGGAGTGACCGCAGGGAACGACGTGGCAATCTCATGGAAAAGCAACCTCCCGCTTTATAAAGGATATTTCCAGGAAGTTTATTTATCCAGGAGATTCCCACGTCGCTCAGACTGACGTCTTCACTCCTCGGAATGACGGTGGTTATGCTGGTGCTATTGAAGGGTGGGGGAAGGCTATTGGAATATTGGTTTTTACTGGTATTTACTGATACTTAATTAATCCTCCTCTTCCACTTTTGAAAACCAAAATGCTATAATAGTATCACTTTATATCGTATTTGATAAAACTGAAACAATTACGCCCTGCATTGACGGGGAAACCGGATGATGCCGGACTATTGCTCCGGATTTCAGGCAGACTGCGAACGCTTGTAAATAAAAAAATAGTGTGTTATTAAATTCTTGCGAAAGGAGAAGCCATGGAGGAGAAAGGATCCGGGAAATTCGTTTATACCAAGCTGCATCACGTTGGACTGGTGGTAAAGGACATTGATAAAGCTATTGCTTACTTTGAATCGCTCGGCATAGGACCATTCCAGATCAGAGAAGGGGTCAGGAAGTTCACCATTCCTTTTAAGGGTGAACTGCACGGCAAGCCTGCCGAGTGGAAGACCACCATCTCCAATGCCAAACTGGGAGATGTTGAACTGGAACTGCTGGAGCCTACCGAAGGACCGCAGGCTTTGAAGGAATCGCTTGATGCTTACGGCGAAGGGTTGCATCACATCGGTTTCCTGGTGAACGATCTTGATGAGGCGATCGAGAGAGGGAAGAAAGCCGGGCTGAAAATCTGGACCATGTCGAAAAGGACCGATGGACCGGGATTCCTTTATTTTGAACCGACCGAAACCGGCAAGCTGGCGATCGAACTGCGTACACCTTAACCTGGGCATCAGTCCCCTTTGAAAAGAAAATGCGAAATTAACAGGAGGCGAAATGAAGGCAGCCGTTATCAAGACTGTGGGACAGTTTGAGGTGCAGGATGTACCTGAACCGGAAACCGGTCCCGATATGATCAAGGTTAAAATCAAGTACTGCGGGATCTGCGGCACAGATCCGGAGATTTTGGAAGACCGCTTCGGGTTAATGAAGGGCAGACCACCCCGCCAGGGACCGAGCGGTCCCCGCATTATCGGTCACGAAGCCTGTGGCACCATCGTGGAAATCGGTAAAAACTGCAGGATGGGCTATAAGGTGGGGCAAAGGGTGGCGATGAACTTCCGTTCATCCTGCGGCGTCTGTTATTACTGCCGCAACAGGATGGAGCATTTCTGCGAGCATACGATACCCGCCACTGGCTCCTACGCAGAGTACGCAGTATACCACGAAGCCGCAATTTATCCTCTTTCCGATGATATTAGCTGGGAGCGGGGAGCACTGCTGGAGCCGATCTCCATCGCGGTGCATACCATGGATCAGGCGAATATCATCCCGGGCAGGACGGTGGCGATCTCCGGTGCAGGTCCCATCGGTTTGCTGGCTCTGGAGCTGGCGTTGAAAGCCGGAGCCGCGAAGGTCATGGTCTCCGAGCCTATCGCCGAAAAAAGAGCCGTGGCGAAGAAGCTGGGAGCCGATATCACCGTGGATCCCCTGAACGAGGATATCATCAAAATCGGCAAGGATTTTACCGGCGGACGTGGATTTGATACCGTGATTGAAGCCAGCGGTAACCTGAATGCCGCAAAACAGAGTATTTTGCTGGCGGATAAGGGCGGCACGGTGGTCTGGGCGGCGGTTTATCCCTACGATAGGGAAATACCGGTGAATCCGTTCTACATGTATGCGAATGAGCTGACCATCCGATCGGTTTTCGTCGCTCCTTATTCCTTCCCGAGGGCTTTGAACCTGCTGCCCAAGCTGGAGCTGGATCCGCTGGTCACGGATATCTATCCGCTGGAGAAAATCCAGGAGGCTTTCGAAAACCATAAGAAAGGCAAATCTATCAAGACTCTGATCAAAATGTATTAGGGAATCACGGTCGCGGGGCACACCCCGCGACCTGAAATCAGAAAAGAGAGGTAACGAATGAGCGAAGAAATCAGATGTGGCAAATGCAACATGCTGCTTTACTTCGGGGAGGAGATCAAGCGCCGGCTTTACATGCGCGCCATCCCCTCCGAAGAAGCGGTGCTGGGTTATTACAATAATGCCTGTCCACGTTGTGGCAATCCACTGTCTTTGAAGACGGTGAATATTAAGATAGAAGGGCGGTACGCAGATGGCGCATAGAGATGATTTGATTCGAGAGCTGGAAGATAAGGCGGACAAAATTCGCCAGAACTGTTTTGACATTTTTGCCTCCACCCAGATGGGCCACGTGGGTGGCACGATGTCGTTGATTGAAATCATCACTGCCATGTACTTCCACCACATCAAGTTTGATCCCAAGAATTTCGACTGGCCGGAGAGGGACCGCGTGGTGCTCTCCAAGGCGCACTGCTGTGAGGTGATCTACGCCGCATTGGTGGAATTGGGGGTTTATCCCAGGGAAACGCTGAAGACTTATTACTGCTTCGGCTCGCCTTTCCAGGGGCATGCCGACCGCTGGTGCACGCCGGGAATTGATTTCTCCGGCGGTTCGCTGGGGCAGGGGCTTTCTTTTGCCGCCGGCATGGCTTATGCCGAGAAATTGAAGACCGCCATGAACCCTCCGGGTATCGAGCAGGGTTTCCTGCCCCGCTATATCATCCGCTATAATCCCGTTTACCGCACCTATGCCATTCTCGGTGATGGCGAATGCCAGGAAGGGCAGACCTGGGAAGCCGCCATGTTTGCCTCCAAGTATAAGCTGGATAACCTGATCGCCATCGTGGATTACAACAAGTTTTCCCTGGATGGTCCTACCAACGATATCCTGCCCATTGAGCCTTTTGCCAAAAAATGGGAGGCTTTTGGCTGGTGGGTGACCGAGATTGACGGGCACGATATGCGGCAGATAGTGGATGCGCTGGACCTGACCAGCCGGCTTTATGGTGATAATAAACCCAAGTGCATTATCGCCCACACCGTGAAGGGTTACGGGATCACCAACTGGGAAGCTGCCCATATGCACCTTGGTCGGGGTGAGCACGTAATGAAGGGCGTACAGGAAGGAAGAAAGAAATATGGTAAAGTGGAATAAATACGTTCAGATTGAAAATAAACCTCAGATGGTTGCCGCGGGCGTGGAAAAGGCAATGATCGCCGCCGCCCAGAAGAATCCGAAGGTGATCGCAGTCCTGGAGGACATGGGGTTCCCGGGGATCGGCTGGTTTACCAAAAATGTGCCCCTGCAGATGGTCGAGGTCGGGATTGCCGAGCAGAACGGCGCCGGCGTGGCGGCTGGACTGGCGGCAGAGGGCTTTATACCCGTAATCAACAGCTTTGTGTTTGCCGCACTCGGACGAGCCTATAATCAGGTCAGGCAGAGCATCCTGGTTGATCGCTTTAACGTCAAGATCATAGGTCGTGAGGGTGTCTGGGGCGAGACAGGTATTTCACATAATACGGTAGAGGGAGTCGCTTCAGCACGCGTTCTGCCGAACCTGGTTATACTGAATCCCTCCGACGCGGTGGAAGCAGAAAAAGCCACCGAGGCGATGATGCAGTATATCGGACCGGTTCTTCTGCGGCAGGAATCCAGTCCGCCCAGCATCCGCATTTTTGCCGATGACTATCCATTTGATATCGGCAAGGCCTTCTTCCTGAAGGACGGGAAGGATGCCGCCATTATTGCCACTGGCTACATGCTGACCGAAGCCGTCCGTGCCATGGATCTTTTTGAGAAAGAAGGGCTGGATGTGGCGCTGGTGAACATGTGCACCCTCAAGCCGCTGGATAAGGAAGCCATCATCAGGGCGGCTCAAATGACCGGTGCGATAGTTACGGCAGAGAATGCCAGCATCATCGGCGGTCTCGGTGAGGGCGTGGCGGCAATCCTGGCGGAAAACTATCCTGTGCCACTGGAAAGGGTGGGAGTGGATGATGAGTTCAGCCAGTCGGGTAAAATCACGCCGGAAAAGGATGAGCTCAAAGAGCATTTCCGGCTGGATGCCAAGGACCTGGTAGCTGCAGTTAAAAAGTGCATCGCCAAAAAAGAGAAGCTGGCGAAAAATCGGAAATAGCAAATCAGCGGCATTTGATCATAATAGATAAACAGCGCGGGCGACCAACCGGTCGCCCGTTTGCAAAGGAGCTCGCTAATAACACTCAGGAGGAAAGAGCATGAAAGCACTGGTAATCGGGGGCAGTGGCCTGTTTGGCAGGAAAACGGTAGCTTACCTGCTGGCAGACCCGGAGGTTTCCCTGGTGGTCTCAATGGATATTGTCCCGCCCAGAGAATGGTTCATGAAATCCATCCAGCAATATGCCCATAAATTCAAGTTTGTTAGAGGCGATGTCTCCGAGCTGGAGGACATCCTGAACGCCATGGCACTCTACCCGGTGGATGCCGTGGTGAACTGGGCTTTTCTGATGGGTGCGGAAGTCTTCACCGAACCCCGCCTGAGCACGAAGGTCAATGCGCTGGGCATGTGCAATGCTTTTGAAGCGGCACGGCTAATGGGAGTCAAGCGGGTGATCTATGCCAGTTCGGAAACTGTTTACGGTCCGCAGAGCATGTACGGAGACCGGGAGGTTACCGAAGACGACCAGACTAACCCGACCCATTCTTACGCGGTCTGCAAGCTTTTTGCAGAGATTCTGGCGGCTCAATACGGTGCCAAGTACGGGATGAACTTTACAGGGTTGCGTCCCACCATCGGCTACGGTCACGGAGGGAGGTCACCGGCACAGTACTGGTCTGATATGCCCTCGGCTGTGGCGGTGGGCAAGCCGTATCACATGGAAACGGATGGCACTAATCTTTCTTCGCTGGTATCTGCCGATGACCTGGGGATTTTCACACGGATGCTGGTCAAAGCTCCCTCATCCCCGCACCCCGTTTATAACGTGGGCGGCCCACCAACCAGCCCGCGTGACATGGCCGAAGCACTGCGCAGGCTGGTGCCAGGAGCCCGAATTACCTTCGGCAACAGGCCGATGGAGATGAGGGGTGGTGGATTACCGTGGAAAGTCAGCGGAGCCAGAGCAAGGCAGGATTTCGGTTTTACCTGCCTGGCGCTGGAGGAATCACTGAAAATCCACGTAAACGATGCCAGGCTGGAAGCCGGACTGGAGCCTTTAAAATTTTGATAGTTGACAGCCATGATTTTCTTATGCTAATATAAATTATCATTTCAGGAGACAGGATGAGCCTGATCATGGTTAATCTCAGGGTGGAGCAGATGGCTTTCATCTTTACCAGGCGCGAACGGTGCGCCTGGGGATCAGGCATGGTTCCTGTAACCTGTTAAAAACAGAGACAGGGCAAGAATAAAACCTCCCCCGGGTGGGGGAGGTTTTTTTATGGTTAAGATGCCCGGTATACAGGCGCTGAGAGGGATCGCACAGGTGGAGTTCCAGAAATTCAAAACGGCGGATTTGATGGAGCAGGATTCTCCTGAAAGCCTGATAGAAGGCTTTCGGGGAAAAGAAGAAACCCTCTCCCAGATCATCGTCAGTAATGCCCGCCGGTGGGGCAACCGCACTGCCATGTGCATGAAGCGTGCAGGTATCTGGCAGAGGTATTCCTGGCAGGAGTACCTGACGAACGTTAAATACTTTTCTCTTGGTCTGATCAGTTTAGGGCTTCAGCCCGGTGATGTTGTCTGCATCATCGGGGATAACGAACCAGAATGGTTCTGGGGAGAGTTCGGGGTGCAGGCGGCCGGGGGAATACCGACGGGAATTTTCGTGGACAGCATCGCTTCCGAAGTGAAATATATTGCTTCTCATTCAGATGCTCGCTTCGCAATTGTCAATGACCAGGAGCAAACCGATAAATTCCTGGAAATCAAAGGGGAACTGCCCCTCCTGAGAAAGATCATTTACTGGGATCCGAAGGGTTTAAGGAATTACGATGACCCCATGCTGATCAGCTTCCGCGAGGTGGTCAATCTGGGTCAGGAATACGAGAAAACTCATCCCGGTCTCTTTGAGCGGAATGTAGCCAGAGGAAAAGGCTCCGATACAGCTTTCATCTACTATACCTCCGGTACCACCGGACTCCCCAAAGGGGCGATCGTAACCCATCATGCCCTGATTACCACCGCGCGCTGTTTCATCACCCGTTATCCGCTGAACTGGCAGGATAACCTTATCTCCAACTTCCCGGCAGCCTGGGTGGGCGATAGCTTTTTCGGCACGATTCCCCATCTGCTGACCGGGGCGGTGCTGAATTTCCCCGAAGAGCCGGAAACCATCGCGGAAGATACCCGTGAGGTGGGTCCCAGCTTCGTGGTTTACGGTCCGCGGCAGTGGGAGAGTCTGGTCAGCGATATCCACGTCAAAATCATGGATACCAGTGCCCTGAAGCGCTTTGTCTATCACCTGTTTATGCCGGTGGGATACAAAATAGCGGATCTGAAGTTCCAGGGCAAAAAGCCCAACCTGTTCTGGAGAACAGCTTACTGGCTGGGATACTGGGCGCTCTTCCGTCCGCTGAAAGACCGGCTGGGACTCAGCCGGGTGAAAATTGCCGTGACCGGTAGCTCGGTGCTCAGCCTGGATACATTCCGGTTGATCCATGCTATCGGTATCGAACTGAGGCAGGTTTATGCCAGCACGGAAGCTGGTTTTATCTCTTCCCACTGTGATAGAGAGGTGAAGTTTGAGACGGTTGGACGTCCGGCTCTGGGTACTGAGGTGAGATTAACCGATGAAGGTGAGCTGCTGGTGAGAAGCGACTGCATGTTCTCCGGCTATCTTAAGAATGAAAAGAAGACTGCCGAGGTACTGGTGAACGGCTGGTGCCGCACGAATGATGCAGTAAATATAGATGACGATGGTCATCTGGTGTTCATGGACAGGCTGGAGCATCTCGGGGTTCTCAGTTCGGGAGTCAAGTATGCTCCTCAGTATATTGAGGGGAGATTGCGCTTCAGCCCTTATATCAAGGATGTCATGGTGGTGGGTGGCAGGGATAAGAGTTTTGTCTCCGCCATTATCAATATCAATTTCAATATGGTGGGGAAATGGGCAGAAAAGCACAGGCTGCCTTTTACCACCTTTGTTGACCTATCGCAGAAGGACGGGGTAGCCGATTTAATCCGCCGCGATCTGGAAAGGGTCAACGGCTTTCTGCCCGAACAGGCGCGTGTGAAGAGATTTGTACTGATGCACAAGGAATTCGATGCCGATGAGGCGGAGCTGACCCGCACGCGCAAGTTGAGAAGGGAATTCATGGAGGAAAAGTACCGCGACCTGATAAAGGCGATCTATAACGGCAGTACTGAGGTGCCGGTACAGGCGCAGGTGACCTACCGGGACGGTCGCCGGGGAGTGGTTACCACGGTGATAAAAATCAGGGAAGTGGATCATTCTGAGGTGAAAGGACACAGATGACCGAGTTAACACAGTTCATCGTCAGCGGACTGGCAATCGGCATGGTTTACTCGCTGATTGCTCTGGGTTTTGCGTTGATCTGGAAATCCAGCAGTGTGGCTAATCTCGCGCTGGGGCAGATCGTGCTGCTCCTGTCCTGGTTCAGCTACAGCATGCTGGTGGAAGCTCATCTGCCGGTCTGGGCAGCAGTACCGCTGGTGCTGGGTTTTGCCGTTCTGCTGGGCTGGGGCATCGAGCGCTTTACGCTCAGACCGTTAATCGCCCAGCCAATCCTCTCATTGATTGCGGTAACACTGGGCATCGGCTATTTTATTGACGGCCTGGTGAATTTGAAATGGCCGCAGAGTACCGGTGCTCTACCGCGCATCTTCCCCACCGATACCATCAGGCTCGGTCATGCGGTAATTTCTCAGGAATACCTCTGGGTGGCGGGAATCTGCCTGGTGGTTTTTCTGGGACTGACCCTTTTTTACAAGTACCATCGCATGGGGATTGCCATGCGGGCGACTGCCGATGACCAGATGGCTGTGCAGGCGTGCGGTATACCGGTTACCAGGATCTTCTCCATGTCATGGATCTTTGCCTGCGTGGTGGCGGCTATCGGTGGAATCCTGATTTCCAGCATCGGTGGTATCTCATACGGGCTGGTGGAAACCGGGCTGGGAGCCTTTTCGGTGGTTATTCTGGGAGGGCTCGATTCATTTGTGGGAGCCATGGTTGCCGGTCCGATAATCGGGCTGGCTGAGAGTCTGGGAGGAGGCTACCTGACTCCCTATGTCTGGTCGGGCATCAGGGAGATCGTTCCTTTTGTCATTATCATTATCGTAATCATGTTCAAACCTTATGGATTATTCGGTGAGCGGCGCATAGAGAGGATATAAAATGAGCAGTTTGCCGTGTGGCGTGCGTAATTACAGCTATGCAGAAGATATGGCGATCGTCCGTACCCGGACCCAGTGGGTTTTGTTTGTGGGATTTCTGCTCCTGCTTTTTACCGCGCCCCTGTACCTGGGTAATTTCTGGTTAAACAAAATCAACCTGATCGGCATCACCCTGATTGCCGCAGTCGGCTTGAATATCCTGATTGGCTACTGCGGGCAGCTTTCCATCGGACATGCCGGTTTTATTGCGGTTGGCGCCTATACCTCCACTATTTTAAGCAGCAAGCTGGGGTTGCCCTTCCCGGTTGCCCTGCTGAGTGCGGGTCTGATGGCCGGTGCTATCGGGCTGATTTTCGGTGTGCCCTCCATGCGGGTAAAGGGATTTTATCTGGCGATTACCAGCATTGCGGCTCAATTTATCATCATCTGGATTATCCGGCACTGGACCGGCATGACCGGCGGCAACTATGGATTGACCGTGCCTTATGCGTCAATAGGCGGATTTATCTTTAATACCGAAATCAGGCAGTGTTACCTGATTATCGGTATCGCGGCTTTATGTGTTTTCTTCTCCAAAAACATCGCCCGCACCCGGCTGGGCAGGGCTTTTATCGCCATCCGGGATAACGATCTGGCGGCGGAGGTGATGGGGGTTAACCTGTTCTATTACAAGTTGCTGGCTTTTTTCATCGGTTGTTTTCTGGCAGGTATCGCAGGCTCGTTGCTGGCGTACTGGACCGGGACTGTCAGCCCGGACAACTTTCGCTTCACCGATTCAATTTTGTATGTTGGTATGCTGATTATCGGTGGATTGGGTACAGCGCTGGGACCGATCCTGGGCGTAGTTTTTATTCGTCTGCTGGATGTTGGAGTTCTCCAGCTCACTCCGGCTTTGCAATCGGCTTTTCCGGGTATGCCCGGCGGTTTTACCACCGGCATAGCGCCCATGCTGTTCGGTCTGGTGATCATTATGTTCCTGATTTTTGAGCCCAGAGGCATTGCACATCGTTGGGAGTTGTTCAAAGCCTCTTACCGGCTCTGGCCTTTCTCTTATTAAAGTGAAATTCTGCTAAGTGGAAATAATAGTTTAAATCTGAAGGAGAATAAAACAAGATGAAAACAGGAAAACTCAAAACACTGATCCTGGCAGTGAGCCTGATCGTAACGCTGGCAGTTTTGCTGGTGGGGTGTTCGGGCGGCTCGACCAGCAATCCAGCCAGCTCACCGGCGGCCAGCGGCTCGTCGGTATCTACCGGCTCGACACCCACCGCAGCCGGAAATCGGGTCTTGAAAGTGGGTATGATTACACCTTCCACCGGCCCCGCCGCCGAGAAGGGTGCTCCCGGTGGAGATGCCGTGCTGGATGCCATGAAATACATTAACGAGGAGCTTGGGGGAGCGGCGGGCATACGGATCGAGGTTCTCTGGAGGGACAGCGGTTACGATGCTACCAAGGTCGTTACCAGCGTCAAAGACTTTATGAATGAAGGCGCCCTGATGTTCACCACCATGTCTTCCAAGGAAATGACGGATGCCATGGGCAATGCCAACCGGGCGGAGTTCCCCGGCATGGCTACCTTCACCGCCCCCAACCTGTACCGTCCTCCCCAGCACATCTACGGGCAGATGCCAGACTATGGGGATGACTGGACGGCTTTTGCCAATTACTACATGAAAAACATCTGGAAGGGTTCCGGCAAACCCAAAATGGCACTGCATCTCCTGAACAACAGCACCGGAGCGGGAGCCCGTGATGCCGCGAAGGCCATGGCTGATAAACTGGGCATTGAAATCGTCGCCATTGAGGAACATGCCGCCACCACGATTTCTGAATCGGAAAGCCTGACCCGCATCAAGTCCAAAAATCCGGATGTGCTCTTCATTTCCTCAACACCTAAACCAACCGCCGTAATATTGAAGAATGCCAGGGAACTGGGGATGATCCCCGGTGTAACCATCGGTATGGCGCATGCCAGCTTCAGCAAAGCCCTGATTGATCAGGCGGGTGCCGACCTGGTTGAGGGAGTTTACGGGGTCTATCCCACCGTAACCTGGGATGATAATGTCCCCGGTATCGCCAAGGCTAAGGAGTACGTTCAGAAATATCATCCCGGCGATTACGGTAACATGGACTACCTGTCCTGCTGGACAAGCAGCCTGGTGGTAGCCCAAATATTGAAACTGGCGGTGGAAAATGCCGGCTATGATGTGCTGGCCAAGGGTGGGGTGGATGCCTGGCGGGCAGTCGAGAAATACGGTATTCAGAAACTGAATAACTACGCTGTTGAAGGACTGCACGGACCCGTTAGCTATACGCCGGGTGATAACCGCCTTGATAAATACGTGAAAATCTACACGGTCAAAAGCGGTAAGATCACACCCGTTAGTGACTGGATTGAAGCTCCCCTGATCAAGTACGAAGAATACGACTGGTGGGGCAGCAAGTAAGGCCGGTTTAAACTGTAGAGGGGGTGATTTCACCCTCTCTACTTTTTCATGAGCAACGGGTGGAGATTTACGCCCGATTAAGGTATGATAATGATAAATTCGGGGAAATCTCATGCTGAAACTGAACAACATTGAAGTCACCTATTTAAATGTCATCCGTGTACTTCACGGTGTTTCAATGACCGTGGAGGATGGCCAGATTGTGGCGCTGCTGGGTGCTAACGGTGCCGGCAAAAGCACCACCTTAAAGGCAATTTCCGGCTTGCTGCATATCGAAGAGGGTGAGGTGACCGATGGTAGCATCGAA
>Ga0078972_1006397_pt1 | contig 28057 bp, 36 predicted proteins | sample YelNatPaOPGAMG01_FD_67568 | JGI IMG/M metagenome (GOLD analysis project Ga0078972, IMG submission 67568) | Hot spring thermophilic microbial communities from Obsidian Pool, Yellowstone National Park, USA - OP-RAMG-01 (SPADES assembly) (version 2) | ecosystem: Environmental > Aquatic > Thermal...
CTGCTTTTGCACCATTAATAATTTCTTCTTCTGTAGCACCTTCTTTACCATAGGCTATATTTTCCATTATTGTGCCGTTAAATAGCCAAGTATCCTGAAGCACCATTCCAAACACACTTCTTAAATTCCCACGCTTTATATCTCTGATATCAATTCCATCAACAGTAATTTTACCTCCATCAATTTCATAAAATCTCATTAAGAGATTTACAAGAGTAGTCTTACCTGCTCCAGTTGGTCCAACAATAGCTATTGTATGGCCTTGTTTAACATCAATATTCATATTCTTTATTAAAGGCTCGTCTGGTTTGTAACTAAAATCTACATTTTCAAACTTTACTTCACCCTTAGGTTCTTTAAGAATAATTGCATCTTCCTTGTCAGGTATTTCTTCTTCTTCATCTAGGACTTCAAAAACTCTTTCGGCACTTGCTAAAGTTGATTGGATTATATTAGCAATATTTGCAGTTTGAATAATTGGCATTGTAAATTGACTGGTATATTGGATAAAAGCTTGAACATTTCCTATTGTTACAGTTCCTTTTATAACAAATATACCACCAACTACGCTAACTATTACATAACCTAAATTACTAATAAATCTCATCAAGGGCATGATTATTCCCGAAATAAATTGAGCTTTCCATCCAGCAAGATAAAGCCTTAAATTTATTTTATTAAAAGTTTGTATCGACTCTTTTTCATGACCAAATGCTTTCACTATTTTATGTCCACCATACATTTCTTCAACATGTCCATTTAACTCACCTAAAGCCTTTTGCTGATGAGCAAAATATCTTTGTGAACGTTTTGCAATAATTGTTGTTACTACTATATATAAAGGCATAGTTAAAACCACAATTAAAGTAAGTATTGGGCTTATTGTAAGCATCATTATTATTATTCCAATAATTGTTACAATGGAAGTAATAATTTGAGTAATGCTTTGTTGTAGAGTATTTGCAATATTATCAACATCATTTGTTACACGGCTTAGTATATCTCCATGTTGTCTTGAATCGTAAAATCTAAGCGGAAGTCTTGATAATTTTTCATCAACATCCTTACGAAGATTGTATACAATCTTTTGTGCAACTTCAGCCATCAAATATTGTTGAATGTAAGTAAATATTGCACTAAAAAGATAAAGAGTAATTAAACTTAGTATAATTATTTGAATATAATGAAAATCAATTTTACCGCCAGTAGTACTCATTATTTTAGCAATTCCAGCTTTTACTTGATTTAAGCTATCTAATACTTTTTGTGTAGCAGTTGCTGGATTTGAAGCAAGCTGATTTAACTTTTCTTGAGAAGCAAGTAAATCAGCAAGGGCTTTCTTGCTCATTATACCTTCAAATATTTTGGTTGTAGCTTTACCTAAAATTTTTGGACCTAAAATATTAAAAGTAGTACCCAGTATTGCAAAAATAAATACAACAATAAATTTTAATTTTTGCGGTTTTAAATATTGAATAAGTCTAATAGTTGTACCCTTAAAATCTTTTGGCTTCTCAAATGACCCTCTAGCCAAACCACCTGCTGGACCACCTGGGCCTGGTCCTCCACCATGTCCCCCCATTGGAGGCCTTATGGGTGGCTTTATTTGAGTTGTATCTTTTTTATATGTATCTTGATTTGCCATAATCTTTAATAAAAATTCTTTCTAACTTAAGCTTATTTATTTCTTTTTTATTTTAATTTTGTAATTTCATAATAAATAATTTTTTAACTTCTAATAAAGAAACAAAATTAATTTCTTAAATTTAATATATTATAAAAATTTTTATATCAATTCTCATGCTAATTCTTCTTCTGAAAGTTGAGAATAAACAATTTCACGATAAACATCACATGTTTTCAGCAATTCTTTATGCTTTCCAATGCCAACAATTTTACCTTCATCAAGAACAATTATCTTATCAGCATTCATAATTGTGGACACTCTTTGAGCTATAATAATTACTGTCGAATTTTTTACTTCTTGCCTTAATGCCGCTCTTAATTTAGCATCTGTTTTAAAATCTAATGCTGAAAAGCTATCATCAAAAATATAAATTTCTGGCTTTCTAACTAAAGCACGGGCAATTGAAAGCCTTTGTTTTTGCCCACCAGAAACATTAGTTCCACCTGCTGATATAAAATGATCAAAGCCACCTTCCATTTCCATAATGAATTCGGTAGCTTGTGCTATATCTGCAGCATGTTTGATTTCTTCTAAAGTAGCATCTTTTTTACCATATCTAATATTTTCTGCAATAGTGCCAGAAAATATAATAATATTTTGTGGAACGAAGCCAATTTTAGCTCTTAATTCTTCCTGACTAATGTCTCTAACATCCACACCATCAACTAAAACGCTTCCGCTATTAACATCATAAAATCTAGGTATGAGATTGACTAAAGTTGATTTTCCCGAGCCAGTACCACCAATAATTGCAGTAATTTCGCCAGGAACTGCTGTGAAACTTATATTACTTAAGACAGGCTGCTCTGAACCTTTATAACTAAATGTAACATCTCTAAACTCAACTACCCCTCTCTTTTCAAAAATATTAACAGGTTCTTTAGGATCAATAATTTCTGGCTTAGTGTCTAGAATCTCATTAATTCTAACTGCAGAAGCTTGAGCTCGAGGAACAAGAATGAATAAAAATGTTAACATAAGTAAAGAAAATAATATTTGCATTGCATATTGAATAAAAGCCATAAGCGAACCTATTTGCATGTTACCTTTATCTATCCTTATAGCACCAAACCAAATAATAGCTATAGTCGTTAAGTTCATTATAAACATCATTAATGGCATTAACAAAGCAATTATTTTATTAACTCTAATAGTAACATTCATTAAATCTGTGCTTGCAGCATCAAATCTTGCTTTTTCTTTATTTTCTCTATTAAAAGCTCTTATAACCCTAATACCAGAAAGATTCTCACGTAAAACTAAATTTAACTTATCAATTTTATCTTGAATTAATCTAAATAATGGTATTCCTTTAACTAATACAATGCTAATAATTAAAACAAGGATAGGAATAACAACTACAAGTACCCATGTTAATTGTTTATCTTCTCTTAAAGCCATTATTATTCCACCAATACTGGTAAGCGGAGCTCTTATCATCATTATAAAAATCATAATGGTTAATTGCTGAATTTGGTTTACATCGTTTGTTGTTCTTGTAATCAATGTAGCAGTTCCAAATTTATCAAATTCACTTAAAGAAAACCCTTCAACTTTTGTAAATATTTTTTCACGAAGAGTGTTACCGAGGCCAACTGCTGTTTTTGCTGTTAAAAAAGAAGCTAAAACTGCACATATAACACCTATAGCAGTTGTAATTAACATTATACCGCCTGTTTTTAATATATAGTTAATGTCTTTATTAATTACGCCATTATTAACAATATTAGACATTAGAGTAGGAAGGTAAAGTTCTGTTATTACTTGGGTAAATACCAAGATAACAATTGAAATTACAAAAAATGTAAATGGCTTTAAAAATCTATATAATTTTAGCATATTATTCTTTATTTATTATCTATTTTTATTATTTATTTTTATTTAAGCTAATGTTAATTATCCTGTAAAATAATTCATTATAAATACAAAAAAATTATGGAATTTAAATCATCAATTTCCAAAAAAAATCCCATACTTATAATTTAAATTCTCATAATCTTTAAAATTATTAACAATAAAAATTAAATGTCAATTAAAATTTTTTTAAATTATTATAATTTTATTTAATCAATCTCATAAATACAATTGCATAAAATATCTTGAATTTCTATCGCTAGCTCTTTAGTCTTTGCTTCTACCATTACTCTAACTAATGGTTCAGTGCCAGAAGGTCTTACAATTACTTTACCTTGCCCTTGCAGCCTGCTTTGAGCATCTTTAATTTTTTGTTTTAATATATCACTTTGGATAATTTTATTTTTATCTTTGACCTTTAAATTTTTTAAAACTTGTGGGAAATGTTCAATAATATCATATATTTCATTTATATTTATTTTTGTTTTAATTAAATACTCAAGAAAAATAAGGGTTGAAACTAAACCATCGCCAATATTACTGAAATTTCTAAAAATAATATGACCAGATTGCTCTCCACCAAGAATGCTATCAGTTTCAATCATTTTTTCTAAAACATATCTATCACCCACATTTGTTTTATAGACAGTAATACCATTCTCATTCATTTTCTTTTCAAAACCATAATTAGCCATAATAGTAGTTACAACTGAATTATTCTTTAAAAGATTTTCCTTTTTCATATTAATTGCACAAAACGCCATTATAACATCGCCATCAAAAATTCTTCCCTTACTATCACAACCAATTACTCTATCGCCATCTCCATCATAAGAAAATCCAATATCTGCTTTAGAATTTAAAACAAGTTCTTTTAAAATTTCCGGATGAGTTGAACCACAATTATCATTAATAAGACCACTTTCTAAATCTGTGTTAAAACTAATTACATCTGCTTGATATTTCTTTAAAACATCTGGAACAATATTACTCATTGCTCCATTTGCACAATCAACTACGATTTTTAATTTATTTAAATTAAAAGAAAAACTATTAGTAATATGACTTAAATAAATATCTATAGAGTTATTTAAATATTTTAACCTACCTACCTCTAGCCCTGTTGGAGTATCTTCATAATCATGGTAATTAAAATCATTAATATTTTTATTAGAAATTTCTAAATTATTAATTAAATTTTGAGATTGATAATTGTTGCTATTATCATAATTATCAATATCATTAAAAGAATTATTATTTTGATTTTTATTCTTGTTAATAATATTACTGTTAATGTTTTTCTCATCTAAATTTGAATTATTATTTGAATTACTATTTAAAATATAATTTTCAATTAATTTTTCTTGATTGTCGCTTAATTTTTCACCGCCTTTTTTAAAAATTTTTATACCATTATCTTCAAGAGGATTATGGGATGCAGAAATTACTATCCCGCCATCCATATCTAAAATTTTAGTTAGCATTGCTAATGCAGGAGTGCTTATAATACCCGCTGTATAAACATCAACCCCGCTTGCTAAAATACCTGCTGCAATTGCAGATTCTAGAAAATCACCTGAAGGTCTGCTATCTTTTCCAATTAAAACTTTTAATTTATTTGCTAAATTTTCAGTATTATTAACCTTTATAGTTCCACTATTTTTGTCATCGTTAATAGCATTTTTAATAAAAAATTTGGCAGCTGCTTTACCTGTTTTTAAAGCAAGCTCAGGAGTTAATTCCTTATTTGCAATACCTCTTATGCCATCAGTCCCAAATAACTTCCTTATATTTTCTTTTTTATCCATTTACACCTCTAAATAAATTTAAAAAAATATGCATAATATTAATCAGATTTGATTATTAATCTTAATCATTAATCACATTTAATATCCATTTATCGCATTTGCATTTATATATTTAATATTAATATGCATTTATATATCATTATATTTTTTATTAAGATTTTTTACTCTAAATATACTTTACTAACAAAAGGCGATGTCATACATGATAAAAGACCAAAATAGTCTAGTTTAAACTTTACTTTGTCACCAACTTTTATCTGGAATTCTAAACTATTTTCCAAACCATTATATTCTTGATATGCTTTCTTTAATCCTATAACAGTATGATCGCTACTTTGTCCAATAATATCATAAAAAGGATTTTCTATAAAAATATGCTTATAACTTACATCTTGCAAACCTAACGCAAGAATTGCTTTATATATTATCCCATTTTTTTCTTTGACTTCAATTACCTCAGCTTCTAACTCAAAGCAATCATCATATGCTCCAGTAATTTTCTCATAATGAGTTGTTTCGTTTCCAATAAAAATTGCCTCACCAATTCTAACTTGATTAACTTCTTTTGGAATTTGAGCAGATTCTATATATTTCCATAAGCTGGAGTTACCTCCTGATATTATTGGTATATCATAATTAAAATTTTCTTTTATTTTATTTCTTATTTTAACAAGATATTCTATGCTTTTTATAGTTGGCTTCTTCTTTGATAAACACCTAGCATTTGTTCCAAGACCTATAATTTTTATGTTTTTATAATTTTGATAAATTGTTTTAAAAAATTCTGGTACTTCTTTAGGGCTTATTCCTTCTCTTTTATCATCAATTTCAACCATAATTATAATATTATGAATCTTTTTTTTTCTTTCACAAATTTTTGAAATTAGCTTTACTGTTTCAATTTCTGTTTGCATTGACATATCACAAATTCTAACTAATTCTTCACATTCAGAAAGCATTGGTGTTCTAAGCAGTAAAAGATCTTGCCCATAACCAAAATAATTTCTTAATTTTTGCAAATTTAAAAGCCTACTATCTCCAAAAATCTTAATACCAGATTTTTTTAATACTTTTGCTATTTTTATATCTGCTAATATGCTTTTAGTAACACCAACGACCGATATGCCTAATTGGCTACATCGGTCGTTTATTAATTTTGCATTATTAGAAATTTTATTTAAATTTATTTTAATACACGGAAAAATCATTAAAAAATAAATTATCTCTTTGAATATTGTGGTCTTTTTCTTGCTTTTTTAAGACCATATTTCTTTCTTTCTTTTATTCTTGGATCTCTTGTTAAAAATCCTTCTTTCTTTAAAACTAACCTATATTCTGGATTTACTTCAAGTAATGCTCTTGAAATACCGTGTCTTAAAGCACCAGCTTGGCCTGAAACACCGCCACCAGTTATTGTAGCGATAACATCATAAGAATTTAAAGTACCTGTTAGATTTAATGGTTCAATAATAGAATTTATTATAGTTTCTCTAGGAAAATATTCTTTAAAATCTCTATTATTAACTATAATTTTACCTTCTCCAGGTTTAATCCAAACCCTGGCCGTTGATTCTTTTCTTCTACCAGTTGCATAATATTTTACTTCATCTGCCAACTTGTTCTCCTTTATAACTTCCTAAAAAATTAAACTTATATACTTAAAATTTAAATCTTTATTATAAAATATAAATATACTTTACAAAATTATATCAAACTTAAAAATTAAAACTTTCAAATTATATTTTAATTTATTTATTATTTTATTATCACTACTATTATTAATAAGTAAATTAATATTTTAATTAATGTAAAACATTTTATTATTAAAAAACTTATTAAATTTCTAACATTTCCGGTTTTTGAGCTTTATGTGGATGAACAGGTCCCGGATAAACTTTTAATTTTTTTAATAATTTTCTACCTAAAATATTATGTGGCAGCATTCCTTTAACAGATTTTAAAAGCACATATTCTGGACTTTTTTTCATTAATTTCCCAAGGCTTGTAACTTTCATATTGCCCACATAACCGGAATGTCTATAATATTTTTTATCTTCAAGCTTATTACCAGTAACAACAAGCTTACTTGCATTAATAACAATTACATAATCCCCACAATCAATATGAGGAGTAAATATAGGTTTGTTCTTGCCTCTTAAAATTTTGGCTATTTCAGTGGAAATTCTACCTAAAGTTTTACCACTAGCATCTATTAAATACCATTTTTTTTCTATTTCACTTTCTTTTGCACTATAAGTTTTTGTGCCAACAGTAACCATTTATCCTCCAATCAAATAAAAAACTAACTAATTTTACTTACCCTTTAAATTTTTAAAAAACTATAATCCTTAATTTAAATTAATCTTTAATTTAATCTTAATTTAATCCAACCAAATTTAATTTAATATATTTAATGTTATTTAATTTAATTTAAAAATTTTCCTTACAATCTTAAATAAATCTTAAATCCAATTTTTATTAATATTATTAATATTATTAATATACTTAATATATAATTATATATAACCTACATTTGTAAGAATTAATCCTTTTGCTTCAACTATTTTACCAGCTAAGTTTCTATCTTTATTTTTAAAAGCTTCTTGTATTGAATTAATATCTCTTATGCCTTTACCTACTTCTAATATTGTTCCAACTATAATTCTTACCATATTATATAAAAAAGAATTTGCCTTTATTTTAAAAATTAAAACTTCATTAGCACCAGATACTTTACTTTTTAAAAGTTCAAAATTATAAACTTCTCTAACCTTGCTTTTATTTTCATCATTTGGGCTGCAAAAACTTGTAAAATCTTTCTGACCAATAAATAAATTTGCAGCTTCAACCATCAATTCAAAATTTAGCTTTCTACAAATTAATATACTATATTTTTTCAAAAAAACATTTTGATAATTATCATTTACAACAATATAACTATATTCCCGCCAAATTGCACTACGCCTTGCATCAAAATTGTCATCCACTTTTGTAATAAATTTAACAGAAATATCATCTGGAAGAAGTGAATTTAAAGACCACTTAAATTTATATAAATCCAATTCTTCGTTTATCTTAAAACTTATTACTTGATTTAAAGCATGTACCCCAGTATCAGTCCTACCCGCACAAGAAATAACTATTTCTTTATGAAATATTTGATTAAGAACCTTTAATAATTCTCCTTGAATAGTTCTTAACCCTTCTGGTTGAAACTGAAACCCATGAAAACTAGTTCCATCGTATTCAATTACTGCTTTATAATTAACCATTAAAGAGCTAATTTTTAAAATTATTATAATTTTAAATTATCAAACTAATTTTACATTATTATTTATTTTAACAATTCAACTTGAACTATCTCTGCTCCATCACCTAATCTATTTTTAACTCTCACTATTCTAGTAAAACCACTTGAACGAGCATAAGTAGCTGGAGCAATTTCATTAAATAATTTTTGAACAGAATTATAATTTCCAAGTAGTTTTAAGCATTGTCTTCTTGAAGCAAGATCACCTTTTTTTGCAAAAGTAATAAGCTTGTCAACAAACATCCTTAAAAACTTAGCTTTTGTAATAGTTGTTTCAATTTTGCCGTATTCAAATAATGATATAGCAAGATTTTTCATAATTGCTTTTTGATGGCTTCCACTTCCGCCAATTCTTCTTCCTTTTTTTGGTTGAACCATATCTGTTAACTCCTATTTTCTTGCTTTATTATTTTCTTTATTTTTTCTTAAATGATAAACCTAATTCACTAACTTTATTTTTAACTTCCTGTATCGACTTTTGACCAAAATTTCTTATATCAAGTAATTCGTCTTCAGTATATTGCAATAATTTTTCAACAGTATCAATTCCTGCCCTTTTTAAACAGTTATATGATCTTACAGATAATTCCATATCTTCTATTGAAGGATATTGTTGCTTCTTTGCTTTTGGCTCAACTTTTTCAAACACAGGATCTTCATTTTTAGTTTTTTCAGATAAGTCAATCATTAGCGCCATATAATCATTTATAATTTTTGAAGCTTGGCTTAAAGCTTCTTCGGGTTTTATACTACCATTTGTTTTAATGGTCATTGTTAGTTTATCAAAGTTAGTCATTTGGCCAACACGAGTGTTCTCAACTTTAAACATTACTCTTTTTATTGGAGAAAAAACTGTATCAATAGGAATTACTCCTAGAGGATCTCCTTGAGAAATATTTTCCTCTGCGTTTTTATAGCCAACTCCTTTTTCAACTACCATTTCAATTCTTATTTTGCCATCCTTAGACAAAGTTCCAATATAACAATCTTTATTTATAATTTCAACTTCAGAAGGAAGGCTAATATCATTAGCTGTTATTTCACAAGGCCCACTTTTTTCTAATTTTATAACTGCTTGCTCTGCAAGTTCCATTTTAAAAACTATTTGCCTTAAATTAGCAATTAATTCAATAATATCTTCTTTTAACCCGCTTAAAGTAGAAAATTCATGAGAAACATTATCAATCCTAATTTTAGTAATACCTGCCCCTTCTATTGAGGATAACAATACTCTTCTAATTGAATTCCCTAAGGTGTGGCCAAAACCCCTTTCTAAAGGTTCTAGAACAAACTCCCCTTCAAAATCATTAGCTTTTTTTATACTTATATTTGGTTTATGCATCTTTAACAATTTATTTTAACCTCCTAATATTAAGAGAGAAAACTTTTTAAAATTTATAAAAAAAATTTTTTATTTTAAAAAATAAAATAATTAATATATTAAAATTAAGTAAAAATAAAAAAATTAAATAATTTAAGAATTATAATGAATTACTTAGAATATAGCTCGACAATCATTTGTTCATTAATTGGAGCTTTTATATCGGCTCTTTCAGGAATTCTAATAACTTTACCTTTTAAATTTTTTAAATCCACTTCAAGCCACTCTGGAATACTTAGACTTCCAGCACTTTCTTTGGCTTCTACGATAAATGGCAACTCTTTACTTTTTTCAGCAATTGAAATTTCTTGGTTTTCTTTTACCTGATAAGATGGTATATCCACTTTCTTACCATCAACTAAAACATGTCCATGAGAAATCATTTGTCTTGCTTGTGCTCTTGATGTTGCAAATCCCATTAAATATAAAATATTATCAAGTCTTAATTCTAATAATTGTAATAAAATTTCACCTGTAATACCTTGTTTTCTTGTGGCTTTTTTATAGTAATTATAAAATTGCTTCTCTAATATACCATAGTATCTTTTAGCTTTTTGTTTTTCTCTTAATTGTGAGTAATATTCAGACTCTACTAATCTCATTTTTGCTTTTTGTCCAGGTACATAAGGCTTTTTTACTACTGCACACTTATCAGTAAAACATCTTATACCTTTTAAAAATAATTTTTCTTTTTCTCTTCTACATAATTTACAAACAGCATCTTTAACTCTAGCCATTTAAAATAACTCCTTATTTATAAATATTTCTTAAAAATCAGAATTTTAAAATATTATTTTTTAAACTCTTCTTCTTTTTGGTGGCCTGCATCCATTATGAGGAACAGGGGTAACATCTATTATAGATCCTATCTCAAGCCCAACTGCTTGTAATGATCTTACAGCTGTTTCTCTTCCTGAGCCCACGCCCTTAACTCTAACATCTACTTTTGTTATTCCATGCTCTTGTGCAGCTTTTGCAACTGCTGTTGCTGTAACTTGAGCAGCAAATGGGGTACTTTTTCTAGAACCTTTAAATCCTTGACCACCTGCACTACCCCAAGCAATTGTGTTACCTTTTAAATCAGTTATATTAACAATAGTATTATTAAAAGTAGATTGAATATGTGCAATTCCATAAGGAATATTCTTTCTTTCTTTTCTTTTTACTCTTTTTTTTGTAGTTTGTTTTGTTGCCAACTCTTATCCTCCTAATTATTTAGCAGAAACTGTTGCTTTTTTCTTAATACCAACTGATGGCCTTCTTCCTTTTCTAGTTCTAGCATTTGTATGAGTCCTTTGGCCCCTTACTGGTAAATTCCTTTTATGTCTTATTCCTCTATAAGAATTAATATCTATAAGTCTTTTAATGTTTTGACTTACTTCTCTTCTTAAATCTCCTTCAATTTTTAAATTAGCATCTATATATTCCCTAATTTTTATTATTTCTTCTTCTGTTAAGTCACTGGTTTTTTTTGTTGGTTCTATATTTAGCTTTTCTAAAATTTTTTTTGCTGTGGGTCTGCCAATCCCATAGATATAAGTAAGAGAAATAACAATATGTTTATTTTTAGGAATATCAATTCCACCAATTCTAGCCAATTAAATTCCTCCTTAACCTTGTCTTTGTTTATGTCGGGGATTTTTACAAATAACCATAACTTTGCCTTCACGTCTTATTATTCGGCAATCATTACAAATTTTTTTAACTGATGGTCTAACTTTCATTTTATTTCCTCTTATATTTAAATAATTTTATTTATAATTAATTAAATAATTTTTAATTTAATCTAAACTTATAATAAAAACTTATTTTTATTACTTCTTTTTTTAAAATTATTTCTTTCTATAAATTATTCTACCCCTACTTAAATCGTAAGGAGACAACTCAACTCTTACTATATCTCCAGGTAAAATTTTAATATAATGCATTCTCATCTTACCTGAAATATGAGCAAGAACTTTATGCCCATTTTCAAGTTCAACACGAAACATTGCATTTGGTAATGCTTCTAATATAGTTCCTTCAACTTCAATTACTTCTTCTTTTTCAGAAATAGTTCCCTCCTTATAATATTATCCTAAAAGTGGGCAAATAAGTAATTTATCAAATAAAATAAAAAATGTCTATTATTTTTTTTATTATTTTAATTTATTGCTAAATTATTATTAAATTTTATTCTTAATTTTTTTTAATAATTTTAAATATTATAAAATATTATAAGCTTAAATCATTAAATATAATATTATTAATCTTATTAATCTTAAAAAGATTAATATTAATATAATAATTAATATAAAAATATTAATTAATTCTTGTTAATATTATCGAGCCATTTGAACTAATTGCAACTGTATCTTCAAAATGACAAGATACTTTTCTATCTTTTGTTACAACCGTCCACCCATCACTTAAAACTTCTACTTCGCTTGCGCCTTCATTTAACATTGGTTCAATCGCTAAAACAATTCCTTTTTTAAGTAAAATACCCTGATGAGCTGGACCATAATTTAAAACTTGTGGATCTTCATGCATATTTCTACCAATGCCATGCCCTACAAAATCTTTTACAACAGAATATCCATTTCTTATTGCAATTTGTTCAATGGCATTTGAAATATCTCCCAGCCTATTGCCTTCAATACATTTATCAATCGCTGCGTTTAATGCAGATTTAGTTACTTCTAAAATTCTTTGCACTTTTTTATCAACATTACCAACTGGAAAACTTCTTGCTGCATCTCCAAAAAAGCCATTAAGTTGAACACCTACATCTATTGAAATTAAATCCCCATCTTTTAAAATTCTTTTTCCTGGAATACCATGAACAACTTCTTCATTAATAGAAGCACAAATTGTTCCAGGAAAAGGTATTTTAGAAATTCTACCAAGGTATCCTTTAAATGCTGGCTTTGCATTATTATCAACTATCATTTTTTCAGCAACTTTATCTAAAAATTCGGTAGAAATTCCTGGCTTTATTAAACTTTCAAGTTTTAAAAGAACATTACAAACAAGCCCACCAGCTTTTTTCATGAGCTTGATTTCATCATCTGATTTATAAATTATCATAATTGAGCTAGAATCCTTTCAAAAACTTCATTTTCGGTTCCAAGCCCATCTATATTTTCAAGTAAACCTAAATTCTTATAATATTCTACAAGTGGTTCTGTTTGTTTTTTATAAACATCAAGTCTATTTTTTATTACTTCTTCAGAATCATCTTTTCTTCTATATAATTCGCCGCCACAATCACATTTTAATTCTTTTCCATCTTTAAAATCACTTAATTTATATACTTTGTTACATACTTTGCATACTACTCTATCTGTTAATCTTTTTATAATTTCATTTTCGTCTACAATTATATTTATAACTTTATCTATATTTAAATTAAGATCATTTAATAACTTAGAAAATTTTTCTGCTTGTTCAAAAGTTCTTGGAAAACCATCCATTAAAAAACCTTTTTTATATTTATCCTTTTTAAGTTCCTCTTTAATCATGTCTAATATAAGATCATCTGGAACTAACTTACCACTATTAACAAATTCTTCAGCTTTTTCACCTAATATAGTTTTGTTATTTATCTCAGATCTTAAAATATCTCCAGTTGATACATGAGGAATATTAAACTTTGCAGCAACTTTTTTTGCTTGAGTTCCTTTTCCAACACCTGGAGCACCAAGAAATATTAATCTCATAGCATTATTATCTTTATTATTTCTGTCATTATTATTTCTCATTTTATAAAACCTTCATAATCTCTCATCATAAGTTGAGATTCAATCCATCTCATCGTTTCTAATGCAACACTTACTGCAATTAAAATTGAAGTACCACCAAATCTAAATGGTATTCCCATTACATCTATAAATATTTCTGGAAGAATTGCAATAATTGCTAAAAATATAGCACCTGGAAGAGTAATCCTATTTAATATATTAGATAAATAATCTGCAGTATTTTTACCTGGCCTTATTCCAGGAATATATCCACCATATTTTCTTAAATTATCAGCAGTTTCATTTGGATTAAAAGCAATTGCAGTATAAAAATATGCAAATATGATAATTAAAATTGAGTAAATAATAATATAAAAAGGATTTATCCTTCCACCAATTGATGGGCTTAACCATGATGCAAGAGTTTGCAGCCATTTTACATTTATAAACTGTGCAATAGTTGCAGGAAAAAGTAAAACTGATATAGCAAAAATAATTGGCATAACCCCTGATTGGTTTACTTTTAAAGGAATATAGGTTGATTGGCCACCAAATACTTTTCTACCAACAATTCTTTTTGCATATTGAACTGGCATTCTTCTTTCGCCTTCATTTATCAAAACTATACCCATAACTACTGCAATAGAAATAATTACAAATATTGCTATTAAAAACCAGTTTGTTCCTTTTAACCTAAATAAACTTATTACTTCACCTGGAATCCTTGAAATAATAGATGCAAAAATTATTAATGAAATACCATTTCCAATACCGTGAATGTTTATTAATTCTCCAAGCCACATAATAATAGTGGTTCCAGCAGTCAAAGTTATAATTATTAATGTAACATGTATCCAATCAAAACTTAAAACAGCTCCAAAATTACGAAAATAAAAAGTCATTGCAACAGACTGTATTAATGCAAGTGCCACAGTGACATACCTTGAAATTTGATTTATTCTTCTTCTACCAACTTCTCCTTCTTTTGCAAGTGCATCAAGTTTTGGAATTACAACTTGAAGAAGTTGCATAATAATTGATGAAGTAATGTAAGGCATAATACCAAGTGAAAAAACTGAAAACTTACCTAAAGCACCACCTGAAAATAAATCCATCATGCCAATTATCCCTGTCCCAACTTGATTTAATATTTTATTTGGATCTACTCCAGGTATTGTTAAATTTGCCCCAAATCTATATAGAGCGAGAATACCAGCTGTAAATAACATTCTATTTCTAAGTTCTTTAATTCTAAAAGCATTTAATAAAGCACGAAACATTAAATTGCCTCCGCTTTCCCGCCAGCCTTTTCTATTTTTTCTATTGCGCTTTTGCTAAAATAATTTGCTTTAATTGTTAATTTTTTTGTAATACTGCCATTTCCTAAAACTTTAATTTTATTAACTTCATCCTTAATTAGCCCAGCTTTTAATAAAGTTTGCATATCTATAACTGCATTTTCTTCAAAATTTTCAAGCTGACTTAAATTAATAATGTTATATTGTTCTTTTCTAGTATTCTTAAACCCCTTTAAGTGAGGGATTCTTCTATTAAGAGGCATTTGCCCACCTTCAAAACCAAGCCTAGTTTTACTTCTTCCTCCAGACCTAGCTAGCTGACCTTTACTGCCCCTTCCAGAAGTTGTTCCATGTCCTGAGCTATTACCTCTCCCTATTCTTTTTTTATTCTTAACAGAACCATAAGCTGGCCCTAAATCATTAATACTAACCATTTTTTCTCCTTAAAGCTTATGAAAAATACAAAATAAAAATTTTAACAAATAAAAAATACTTATTACCTTATTATTATATTTATTTAGTATTTATATTTTTATGATGATAATTTATTTTTTATTTCCTCTGGATTTTTAATACTTTTAAGTCCATGAATAGTTGCATTTACAATTGATAATGCGTTTGAACTGCCAATTGACTTTGCAACAACATCTTTTATGCCAGCAAGTTCCATAATGGCTCTAACTGGTCCACCAGCAATAACTCCTGTTCCATGAGTAGCTGGCTTAAAAAATACATGACCTGCTCCTTTAATTGCATTAATCTCATGAGGAATTGTTCCATTTTTCATAGGAACTTTAAACATATTTTTCTTTGCAGCATGAACTCCTTTTTGAATAGCAGTTGATACTTCATTAGCTTTTCCAAAGCCTACTCCTACCATTCCGTTCATGTCTCCAACTGCTACTAAAGCTGAGAAACTAAATCTTCTTCCACCTTTAACAACCTTAGCAACTCTATTTATTTTTAAAACTTTTTCAGCAATATTTTCTTCTTTAGAAAATTCCGGCACTATACTTTCCTCCTTAAATAAAACCTAGTTAAAATAAAAATAAACATTCATTTCTAATTTATTTAATTTAAAAACTAATTAAAAATTCCTGCTGATTTAAAAAATTAATCCTCCGTCTCTAGCACCATCTGCTAAAGCTTTTACTCTACCATGATATTTAAAACTTCCCCTATCAAAAACTACCTTGTCTATGTTTTTTGCTTTTGCTTTCTCAGATAATGCTTTCCCTGTCCTAAAACAAACACCTAGGTAACCTTTTTCATCAGGTGCTTTTTCAATTACTTTGCTACTTATTCCAGTTATTGTTTTGCCTGTTTTAGTATCAATAATTTGAGCATAAATATATTTATTGCTTCTAAAAACACAAAGTCTAGGACGATCAGTTATTCTTTTTATTTTAGATCTTACTGATAATTTTCTTCTCTCAGCAGAACTTCTAATTTCTTTTTTAGTTCTCATTAAAACTCCTATATTTAAAAATATTTAAAATATTATTTTTTAAAAATTATTATATCTATATACCTATAAATTATTATTTATAATAAATTTAAACTTATATTTTTATCTAAATTAAGTAACTTAATCAAAATATTAATTAATTATTTCTTATCTAAGAAATAAATTAAAAAATTATTTCTTACCTCCAGATTTACCTCCACCAGCAGTAGTTTTACCAACTTTTCTTCTAATTACTTCATCTCTATACTTAATACCTTTACCTTTATATGGCTCAGGCTTTCTAACATTTCTTATCATATTAGCAACTTCGCCAACTTTTTGTTTATCAATACCCTTAACAATAATTAAATTTTGGTTTGGTAAATCAAAAGTGATCCCTTCAATTGCTTTGATAATAACAGGATTTGAATAACCTGCTAAAATTTCAAGATCATTACCTTTTTTACTTGCACGATATCCTACTCCAATAATATCAAGGGCTTTTTCAAAACCTTCACTAACTCCTTTAACCATATTATTTAGAAGGCTTCTATATAAACCATGTTGAGAACGCCCCATTTTATCATCAGATTTTCTTGTTAAAATTAATTTATTATCTTCTATTTTTAATGAAACTAAATCACCAAGCTCTTGAGATAATTCTCCAAGCTTTCCTTTAACAATTACCTTATTTCCATCAACAACTACATTTACCCCTGACGGAATATTTATTGGTATTTTTCCAATTCTGGACACTTTAAATCCCCCTTCAAATTACCAGATATAACAAATAACTTCGCCACCAACACCTAATTTTTTTGCTTCAGAACCTGTCAAAACTCCTTTCGAAGTTGACATAATAACAGTTCCAATTCCTCCTAAAACCTTTGGAATTTCATCTTTTTTTGCATAAGTTCTAAGACCAGGCTTGCTGACTCTTTTAATACCAGTAATTACACCATTTTTATTTTTATCAAATTTTAAATAAATTCTAATAGATTTAATTAAACTATCACTAGTAAGTTCATAATTTCTAATATAGCCTTTCTCAAGAAATATCTTAGCAATATCTTCTTTTATCCTTGAGTAAGGTATATCAACAAAATCATGCCTTGCCTTATTAGCATTTCTAATTCTGGTTATCATGTCTGCAATTGAATCAGTTACAACCATAAAAAATCCTCCTTTAATTACCAACTGGACTTTGTAAGTCCAGGAATTTTTCCTTCATGAGCAAGCTCTCTAAGACAAATACGACATAAACCAAAAGTCCTAAAGTAGCCTCTAGGCCTACCACACCTATTACACCTATTATATTTACGAGTTGGATATTTAGGTGTTCTCTTATGTTTTACTATTAATGACTTTTTTGCCAAAAAATCCTCCTATAAATTTATATAATATATATTATTTTCTAAATGGAAAACCAAACTTTTCAAGTAAACTTAGAGCATCTTTATCACTATTAGTATTAGTTGTAAGAGTAATATTCATACCCTTAATAACTTGGGATTCTTCTAAATCAACTTCAGGAAATATAGTTTGTTCCCTAAGGCCAAGGGTGAAATTACCATTACCATCAAATCCCTTTCTTGATATACCTCGAAAATCTTTTATTCTAGGTATTGCTATATTTAAAAGCCTATCTAAAAATTCATACATTCTATTACCTCTAAGGGTAACTTTACATCCAATTGAGTTTCCAGCTCTTACCTTAAAACTTGCAATTGATTTTTTTGCTTTAGTAATAATAGGCTTTTGGCCACTAATTTTTGCCAAATCTTTTACTGCAGACTCCAAATCTTTTGGATTAGATGTTGCTGAACCCACACCCATATTTATAGTAATCTTTAAAAGTTTGGGAACCTGCATAATATTTTCATAATTATTCTCTTGCATCAATTGCTTTACAATTTCTTTTTCATACTTTTCTTTTAATCTTGGTTTTGCTTCTGTCATATTTTCCTCTTTTAAAAACTAAAATTTAAATTTGCTGACCACAATTTTTACAAATCCTTACTTTTTCATTATTATCTCTAACTTCAAAACCAACCCTAACATCCTTTCCACATGCTGGACAAATTATTTTAACATTCGAAATGTTAATTGGTCCTTCTTTCTTAATTATTCCGCCAGGTTGATTTTGACTTTTAGGTCTAGTATGCCTTCTTATAATATTTGCACCTTCTACAAATACTTTTCCTTCTTTAGGTATAATTCTTAAAACCTTTCCTACTTTACCCTTATCTTTTCCTTGAATTATTTTTACTTTGTCATTTTTCTTAATTTTTATCATCATCCACTCCCAATTCCATATATGTCAAACCACTTCTGGAGATAAAGAAATTATTTTCATATAATTTTTTTCTCTTAACTCTCTTGCAACAGGACCAAAAATTCTAGTCCCTTTTGGATTTCCTTGTTTATCTATAATAACTGCAGCATTTTCGTCAAATCTAATGTAAGAACCATCTTTTCTTCTATATTTCTTTACAGATCTTACTAGAACTGCAGTTACAACGTCACTTTTCTTAACCACACCACCAGGATTAGCATCTTTTACAGTTGCTATAAAAACATCTCCAATTTTAGCATATCTTTTTCTAGTCCCACCTAAAACTCTTATGCACATTAATTCTCTTGCGCCAGTATTATCAGCTACTCTAACTCTAGTATAAGATTGAATCATCTTTCAGCCCTTCCTTATTACCTTTAGTTTCCTGCTATCAATTCTATCAATTGCTCTTAAAAATTATTTTAATCAATAATTTTAACACTATTATTAGTATCTTTATTACTAATACTATTAATTATTATTGAGCTTTTTTAATTATTTCAACAAGTCTCCATCTTTTTGTTTTACTTAATGGCCTTGTTTCAGAAATTTTAACTTTGTCACCTATTTTAGCTTCATTATTTTCATCATGAGCTTTATAATTTTTAACCTTCTTTAAAATTTTCTTATACAATGGATGTTGGTAATGATATTCAACTTTAACTACAATTGTTTTATCCATTTTATCACTTACAACATCACCAATTCTGGATTTTCTAATTCCTCTTTCCAAAAGTCCCCCTTATATAAAAACTAAAATATTTTTCATCTTTTTATTAATTTCTATTTATTTTTTATTACTTTTTATTATTATCTAGATATTTTTTATAAAATTTTATTAATTATTTTTTTATTTCTTCTTTCTTTGATTTTACAGTTTTTTTACTTTTTACTTCTTCTTTCTTTATTTTAGCTAAATCAGATTTATTTTTTTTCTTAGAAACAATATTATCTTTTTTAATTTCTTCCTTTTGTAAGGCAATCTCTTTTTCTTTAGCAACAGTCTCAATTCTTGCAATATCTCTTTTTAAATTTTTAATCTTCATAGAATTCTCAAGCTGTCCTGAAGCTTTTTGAAACTTTAAATTAAATAAGTTCTTTTTTGCTTCAGAAATTTTATTTTCAAGTTCCGTTATTGATAATTCTCTTAATTCACTTGCCTTCATTATTTTCACCTAACTTTAGACTTAACTTTCTAATTAAATTTTTTAATTACTTACTGTGCTTTAACAAATTTAGTTTTTATTGATAATTTATGAGAAGCAAGTCTCATTGCTTCTTGAGCTATTTCTTCACTTACTCCTGCAAGCTCAAACATTATTCTTCCAGGTTTAACAACTGCAACCCAGTGATCAGGAGCTCCTTTACCGCTACCCATTCTAGTTTCAGCTGGCTTTTTTGTAACTGGTTTATGTGGAAAAATATTAATCCAAACCTTTCCACCTCTTTTAATATATCTTGTAAGAGCAATCCTGGCAGCTTCAATTTGCTTGCTTGTAATCCAGCCAGGCTCTAATGCTTGCAAACCATATTCTCCAAAAGTAAGTTCAGAACCACCTTTTGCCATCCCTTTCATCCTGCCACGTTGTTCTTTTCTATATTTTACCCTTTTTGGCATTAACATTGGCGACATAATAAACTCCTAACTTTTAACACTGTAAAATTTTAATTTTTTATTATTTATTATTAATATGTACTAAATAAATTATACAATTAAATATAGATTTAACTTTCTAACTTGCCAGACTTTCCTTTTCTGATTTTGTAAATTTTTTATCTGATATAGAGACTTTGTCTAAAATTACATCTCCAAGATAAATCCAAACCTTTACGCCTATTTTTCCAAAAGTTGTATTAGCTTCTGCAAAGCCATAATCTATTGCTGCTCTTAACGTATGTAGTGGAACCCTTCCCTCTCTATACCATTCGGTTCTAGCCATTTCAGCTCCACCAAGTCTGCCTGAACATTGAACTTTAATTCCTTTTGCTCCAGCTTTTAATGTTAATGCAACAGCTTTTTTCATTGCTTTTCTAAAACTAACTCTTCCCTCAAGTTGAGATGCAACCCCTTCTGCAACTAATTTTGCAACTAATTCTGGTTTTTTAACTTCAATAATATTTAACTGAACAGCTTTCCCACCAGTTTCTTTCTGTAATAAATCTTTTATATCATTTATTGTTGTTCCTCTTTTACCAATAACTACTCCTGGCTTTGAAGTATAAACATCTACTTTTACCTCATCAGAGGTTCTTTCAATTTCAATTTTTGAAATTCCAGAATTTGCAATTTGATCATTTATAATTTTTCTAATTTTTATATCTTCATAAACATATTTAGCAAAATCTTTAGTTGCAAACCATCTAGATTCCCAATCTCTATTTATTCCTAGTCTTAAACCATTAGGATTTACTTTTTGACCCAATTTTTTTAACCTCCTCTGTTTTACCATCAGATACCCACACAAATAAATGAGAGCTTCTTTTTCTTTCCCTGTCTGCTCTACCCCTAGCTCTTGGCCTAAAACGCTTTATTGTAGGACCCTGAGTAACATAAATTCTTGAAATAAATAAATCTTCTTCTTTCATCTTAAAATTCTCAGTAGCATTTGCTGCAGCACTTTGAATTGCTTTTTTTACATAAATAGCAGCAACTCTCGGAGTTAAAGATAAAAGATCTATTGCATCCGAAACTTTTTTATTTTTTATTAAATCAACCACATATTTTACTTTTGTTGCTGGTATACCAATATTTCTCGTTATAGCTTTAGCTTCCAAAATAAATAGCCCTCCTTAATAATACAAAACAAACTAAACTACAAAATTCATTACTAGTCTTACAAATATCTTAATCTTAATTAATATTTATATAAAAATATCAAACAATTTTTAACCTTTACCTGTTTTCTTTTTAACTGACGCAGTTTTTTCACTTTTACCTTTAAAAGCATGTGGCCTAATTGATCTAGTTGGAGCAAATTCTCCAAGTCTATGCCCTACCATAGCTTCAGAAATAAAAACAGGAATATGCTTTTTGCCATCATGAACCGCAATTGTAAAACCTACCATTTCAGGGAAAATAGTTGATTCCCTAGACCAGGTCTTAATAATCTTTTTTTCACCTGACTCGATAAGCATATTAATTTTTTTCATTAAACTTTCTTCCACAAAAGGTCCTTTTTTTAAAGACCTGGACATTTTAATCCTCCTCTAAATACTTTAAATACAACTTAACATTTATCAATAAAACTTACTAAAACAACAATATAGTAAATATTTTAATATTTTTATTTTTTAAGACTTACGTCTTTTTATAATAAACTTATTTGTTGGGTTTTTCTTATCCCTTGTTCTATAACCTAATGTTGGCTTGCCCCAAGGTGTAACAGGATCTCTACCAGATGTTTTATTTTTACCTTCACCACCACCATGAGGATGATCATGGGGGTTCATTGCAGTACCTCTAACACTTGGTCTAATTCCTAACCACCTTGAACGACCTGCTTTGCCAAGAGAAACTATTTCATGATCTAGGTTGCCTACTTGTCCAATACAAGCTCTACATTTTACAGCTATCATTCTTACTTCACCTGACGGTAATTTAACTTGAGCATAATTCTCATCTTTAGCAAGTAGCTGTGCAGATGAACCTGCTGAACGAGCAATTGCTGCTCCTTTATTAACTTTAAGTTCTATATTATGAACAATAGTACCAACAGGAATTTGAGCTAATGGTAAACAATTTCCAACTTTAATATCAACATTTTCACCAGAAATTACACTATCTCCAACTTTTAATCCTTGTGGAGCTATAATGTAACTTTTTTCACCATCTGCATAAGAAATTAAAGCAATTCTTGCACTCCTATTAGGATCATATTCTATTGCAACTACTTTAGCAGGAATATCAGTTTTATTTCTTTTAAAATCTATTACTCTATATAATCTTTTATGTCCACCACCAATATGTCTCGTGGTTACTCTACCATTATTATTTCTTCCAGCTTTTTTTACTAATCCAACAGTCAATGACTTTTCTGGTTTTTTCTTAGTTAATTCTGAAAAATCAGAAACTGTTGCAAATCTCCTTCCAGGAGATGTAGGTTTATATTTTTTTAAAGCCAACTTTTTACCTCCGCAACTTTTTCACACATTAACTAGCTAAAAAATTTTTTCAATAATAAATTAATAATTTTTAGCAATTAAAATAAAAAAACATTAACTAAACTTAAAATATTTAAATAATCTTTAATAAATAACACAAATAAAATTAATTTTAATCCTCAATCCCTTAGTCGTTAGTTTTAACAACTTTGGTTATTATAAAAAATAATTTAAAAAAAACAATTTAAGATCAATCTTAATAGATTGTTCTTTTATTAATTTTTTACAATTAATTAAAATTAATATTTATTAGCTTAAATTATGCAGACTGAAAGAAGTCGATTTTGTCTTTTTTTCTTAGACTTACGATGGCTTTCTTTCGTCTTGGACTTGTGCCGATACTACGCCCAAGTCGTTTAGGTTTCGGCTTTACGTTAATAGTACTTATTTTCAATACTTTAACGTTAAAAATTTTTTCTATTGCTCTTTTTATTTCACTTTTTTGTGCTCTAAGATCAACATAAAAAGAGTATCTATTATCTTTAACAGAACTATAACTTTTTTCTGAAACTATTGGTCCAATTATTAAATCTCTAGGATCTTGCATTAGAAAACTCCTCTAAAAACTTTTCAAGTGAATTTTTTGTAAATAAAACATAATCACTAACAAGTATTTCATAAGTATTTATTGTATTATATCTTGTAAGCAAAACATTAGGTAAATTTCTAAAAGAAAGTAGCTCATTGCCTTCAAGATTTTCTAATACAATTAAAACTTTATTTTTATCAACTTTTAAATTTTCTAAAATCGTATTTGCACTTTTTGTGCTAGGCTTTTCAAAATTAAAATCTGAAATTACTAATAACTTTCCATTATTAAATTTATCAGAAAGAGCCATTAATTTAGATTTTCTTATAACTTTTTTATTTAATTTAAAAGAATAATCTCTTGGAACAGGTCCAAAAACAATACCTCCACCTTTCCATAATGGAGATCTTATGCTTCCTGCTCTTGCATTACCAGTTCCTTTTTGTCTCCAAGGCTTTTTACCTCCACCACTAACCTCACTTCTACCTTTAGTTTTACTTGTTCCAGAACGAGCAGATGCTAAAAACCTTTTAACCTCTAAGTGAAGCAAATTAACATTAACTTCCTGATTTACTATTTCATCAGAAATATCAATCTTACCTTTGCTGCTTCCTTTTGAATCTAAAATATCTAAAGTTGCCATTAATTTCTCCTAAAACTAAGCTTTCCTAATATAAACTATGCTACCTTTTGCACCAGGACAAGAACCTTTAACTAAAATTAAGTTATGTTCAGTTAAAATATCTACAATTTTTGTTCCAGGAGTTGTTACTCTTTCTCCACCCATTCTACCTGGCATTTTTTTGCCCTTCATAACTTTCTTTGGAGTTGAGCACATTCCAATAGAACCTGTTCTTCTAATGCTATGAGAACCATGAGTAACTGGACCCCTATGGAAATTATATCTTTTAATAACTCCTGCAAAACCTTTACCCTTAGAAATTCCAGTAATTTTAACTACATCTCCAACATTAAAAACACTAACATCTATACTATCTCCAACTTTATATTCATTATTAAAACTATCTAATTTAATTTCTTTTAAATATTTAGCTGGTTCAACTTTTGCTTTCTCGAATTCACCCTTTTTAGGTTTGCTTATCTTATTATCTTTAACATTCCCAAATCCCACTTTTAATGCATTATATCCATCACTTTCAGCGTTTTTTATCTGTACTATTTTACAAGGCTGTGCTTCTATAGCAGTAACACATAATACATTACCTTTTTCATCATATATTTGGGTTGAACCCACTTTTTTACCATAAATTGCCTGGACCATTCTACTCTCCTGCTTAAAAATTTACAGCATATAATAATTTTTTTAAAATAAATTATTATAAAATATTCTAAATTTATATTACCCAACACAAAAACATTATTTTATATTTATTTTTAAAATAAATCAAATAATATTTTTTAATTTTTTTAAGATTTTATTTCAATATCAACACCAGCAGGTAAATTTAACCTCATTAACATGTCTACTGTCTTTGGATTTGGATCAAGAATATCTATTATTCTTTTATGTGTCCTAATTTCAAAATGTTCTCTTGAATCCTTATCAACATGAGGTGATCTTATAACACAATATACATTTTTTCTGTTAGGAAGTGGAATAGGTCCTGAAACTTTAGCACCAGAGCTTTCCACAGTTTCAACAATTTTCTTTGCAGACCTATCTATTACTTCACTATCATAAGCTTTTAGTTTTATTCTAATTTTTTGTACTAATTTACTTGCACTCAATTACTTTTCCTTCCCTTTAATATTCTTCTAATTATTAGATTAACACACAACTGATAATTATATTAATTAGTCAATTATTTGAGATATACTTCCTGCACCTATTGTTCTTCCACCTTCACGGATAGCAAATCTTAGTCCTTCTTCCATTGCTATTGGTGTTATAAGTTTTACTTCCATTTCTGTATGATCTCCTGGCATTACCATTTCTACTCCTGCTGGAAGTGTTACATCTCCTGTTACATCTGTTGTTCTAAAATAAAATTGTGGACGATAACCATTAAAGAATGGAGTATGTCTTCCACCTTCTTCTTTAGATAATACGTATACTTGAGCTTTAAAATGTGAGTGAGGAGTAATGGTACCTGGTTTTGCTACTACTTGACCTCTTTCAACATCTTCTTTTTGTATACCTCTAAGAAGAAGACCAATGTTATCTCCTGCTTGACCTTCATCTAAGAGTTTTCTAAACATTTCAATACCTGTTACTACTGACTTTTGTATTTGAGGTTTAATTCCTACTATTTCAACTGGTTCTTGAAGAGTAATTTTTCCTCTTTCTACTCTACCTGTAACTACTGTACCTCTTCCTGTTATTGAGAATATGTCTTCTATTGGCATTAAGAATGGTTTATCTATATCTCTTACTGGATCAGGAAAATAAGTATCTACTGCATCCATAAGCTCTAGGATTGGACCGCAGTTTGGACAATCTCTTTTACCACATTGACATTCTAGGGCTTTAAGAGCTGAACCTTTAATTATTGGTATTTCATCTCCTGGAAATTCATAGGATGAAAGAAGCTCTCTTACTTCCATTTCAACAAGCTCTATAAGTTCTGGATCATCTACCATATCTGTTTTGTTTAAAAATACTATTATGTAAGGAACACCTACTTGACGAGCAAGAAGGATATGCTCTCTTGTTTGAGGCATTGGACCATCTGCTGCTGATACTACTAGTATTGCACCATCCATTTGAGCTGCACCTGTAATCATGTTTTTAACATAGTCTGCATGACCTGGGCAGTCTACATGAGCATAATGACGTTTTTCTGTTTCATATTCAACGTGTGCTATTGCAATGGTAATTCCTCTTGCTTTTTCTTCTGGGGCATTATCAATAGAATCAAAGGGACGAACTTCTACGTTTAAACCTTTGCCTTTAAGACAATATGTTATGGCAGATGTTAAAGTTGTTTTTCCATGATCTACGTGCCCTATGGTACCAATATTCATATGAACTTTAGTTCTTGTAAATTTTTCTTTAGCCATTTATTTTTCCTTTCTTTAAGTAAAATCTAATAAAATTATAATGATAAAAGCAAAAACATAAAAGCACAAACAAACAATCTATTTCATTAAAAAATAATTGTCTTCAAAATTTAATAACAAACATCAATTTTTAAAAATAAATAATAATATTAATCTTAAAATATTAATATTATACAAAACACAAAAAAATTTTTTTTTTAATGGTAGCGGTGATTGGATTCGAACCAATGACATCACGGGTATGAACCGTGTGCTCTGACCAACTGAGCTACACCGCCACTTTAAAAAATTTTTAAAAAGTTTTCTAAAAAATACTAAAAATTTAAATTAAAACTAATTAACCTTAAAATAAATTAAAATAAAACTAATAAACAAAATATTATTATATCAAATATAAAAAATTATAAAAAAAATTTAAAAATAAAATAATAAAAACAAAATAAAAAAACATTAAAATTAAATATTATTACATGATTTAATAGCAAATATTAATAAATATTGAAGTAAAACGCAATTTTATAAAAGAAGCAATAGTATGTCAATATTAATTATTTAATTTTAATTATTATTTTTTCTTTTATTATCTTATTTTTCTATATTAAATATTGTATTAAATTTAATAATTTTTAATTTATTATTTTTTAATTTATTAAAACTATTTAAGGCTTAACCTCAAAAGGAAATACTCCAACTAATTTATCTTGAATCCATATTTTATATTCATATTTACCTGCTGGAAGATTTACGGGCTCACTACTTGCAAACCCTCCTTTACCTAAAATCATTGGGAATTCAGCCTTTTCTCTAATATTTTTTTTAGCATTTACATCATAAATGGCATTTGAAATTTTAGTATCTTTTAATAAATTCCCATAAATTACTATTTGATCTTTGCCATTAGAAACAAAAACATTATTACCTTTTTTCAAATCATACGGAAGTTTGCCATCTCCTGGAAGTTTGCCTAATCCTAACTCTGTAAAATATTCTTTAAAGGTAACTTCATCAGGTTTTTCTGAAAGTTCACTTCCTTGCTGATTATTTACTGATGTTGATGTATCTTTGCTTGTATCATTTAATATTGTGGCTGCAGTTATAGTAGTAGAAGTAATGGAAGTTTTGGTAGTTGATGAAATTTTATTCTCTAATGCTTTTACAGATGAACATGCAGTTAAATAAAACAGCGTAAGCATTATAATTAAAATAAAAAATATATTCAAAAAAAATTTATTTTTATTATTAAATAAATCTTTCATCATTTCCCCTTTTTTTAAATAAAATATTATACTTTATTAAAACAAAATATTTATAATTAAATTAATTTATTTATAATATTAATTTATTAATTTGTCAAGTAAACAATATTCATTTATTAATATTTTATAATATTTTTTATAATATTTTTCTTATAGGTATAAGTGATGACTGTAAACATCAAGCTAGATTATATATGTAAATATTAAACATTAAATAATAAAATAAGCAAAAAATATGTGGGCTATAA
>Ga0078972_1006399_pt1 | contig 28052 bp, 37 predicted proteins | sample YelNatPaOPGAMG01_FD_67568 | JGI IMG/M metagenome (GOLD analysis project Ga0078972, IMG submission 67568) | Hot spring thermophilic microbial communities from Obsidian Pool, Yellowstone National Park, USA - OP-RAMG-01 (SPADES assembly) (version 2) | ecosystem: Environmental > Aquatic > Thermal...
ACATCCTTCTGAAGATACCAAAATAAAAATAGAGAATAAAGAAAAACCATTAAAAGAAATTCTAACTAAAATAACAAAACTTTTGTCTGAATATAATGAAAAAATAGAAGAAGTAAAAGAACTAAGAAAAAGAGCATATGCGAATTTTAAATGGGGATTACAAGATATACTCCTTTTTTAAAAAGAGGTGATGAAAAATGATAGAATGCCCATTAATGAATAAAAACACAAAAAACAGAAGTAAAGATTGTGAATGCCCGTGTTCTGAAGAATATATTTGTGAATATGAAAAGCAACAAATAAAAAAAATAGAGGATAGTTTTGTTTAAAGATGAGAGAAAAAAAACATAACCCCCCATAGATTATTAGGTTTATGGGGGTATAAAAAATGAAACTTGAAGCAAAAGGAGAACTAACGGGTATAACGGCATTGTTAAAGCAATGTGAAAATTTGGGGAAAGCATCGGATTTGATTGTGAACATAGAAGACAAAGGGATAACTATAAGTGTAATAGATGCTTCACATGTTGCTTTATTTACAGGAAGCATAAAGAAAGAGTATTTCAAGGAATACACTGCTGAAGCAGGAACTACAGTTATAGATTGGGAAAAACTGTATAAGGTTTTAACTTTAATTGGGAAAAATACAGAATTTATTTTAAAAATAAAAGAGAATTATCTCTATCTTCAAACTGATAAAACTTCTTACAGGATGGGATTATACACAGATAAAGAGACAAAATTACCAAGACTTCCAGAATTAGAGTTCACATCTTCTTTTATCGCTCAAAGTTCAGAGTTTTTAACGGCTTGTAAACTTTTAGAAACTATAGAAGAGGATAGTATCAAGTTCTTCATAACCACAAAAGGAATAGAGATAAAAGGAAATAACAATAAGGATGAAGTAATTTATAGTATTCCTTCAGATAATTTAAAAGAATTCTCTCTAAAGAAAAAGAAAATAAAAGCAGAGTTCTCTGTTGATTTCCTTAAATCATTTCTAAAAAACACATCAGTAGAAGAACTAAAAATTGAGATGGAAACAGACATACCAATAAAGTTTACAACTCTGATAAACTCGAACATTGAAAGCACATACTTAGTAGCTCCACGAATAGAAGATGATAATGAAAAGGAAGAGGAGGAAGACAATGCCGATAACTGAACTTGAAGCAATAATCCCATCTTTAGGAAATAGAACACTGCAACTCTTCTTAGCCACATGTGATATTTGTGGTGCGGAGTTTTTTTCTCTAAGTAAAAAACAATGTTTTCATAATCTGCAAATGCACATCTTTTATAAACATAATACTAATGGATATATAAGTATAATACAAAAAACTAAAGAACACACTTCTGTTAATTCTAATGACTTTCCCCTTTGATTTTTAGTTGAATGCGTTTTAACCCTCTTTCCTGTTGTTTTTCTGTGTTTTTGCAAATTTCAATCTTAAAAAAGTGCAATTAACAAACTTGAAAAAATTTTTCTTTTTGCTTCTCGATTCAAGAAAGAATGTTATCAACAAAATTTTTTTTTTTCATCTTTTAGGGGGTTACCCTTTTGGAGAGAGAGGGTATCCCTCCAAAACACAAAATGAATTTAGAAATATGCAATTAAGTAATTGAAAAAAAATTTTCTTTTTTCTTCTTAAAATAAGAATGAACTCTATCGCTTAAATTTTTTTGTTTTTCAAAAAAGAGAGAGAGAGGGGGGAAAGAGCACATGCTCTCGGAGGTAAAAACACGGGTAACATTAATAAAAAAAAGATACCCCACTCTCTCCAGTAAGGAGTATATTCTTTTTTGTTTATTAATGTTTTCTTATTTTACTTGAGAGAAAAAAAATATAAAAGACCATATATCTTTGGTTTTTTGGAGGTAAAAACATGAATCTAAAGAAAGGATTAAAGGTGTTAAAAGAAAAAAGATGTCCTCTTTGTGATGGGAAAAGGATTTCAATGATGAAAGAATATTCAGAAGGTAGTTCTGCAATGTATCTAACTATCTTCTGTAGAGACTGTAGTTTTGATAGTGAATGGGTATTCAAAGTATCTGGTAAGTCTTCTTTGTTTAGATTTGGGCTTGCTCTTGAGGAATTAAACGAAGAGGGAGGGAAACAATGAGTTCTATAAATATAGAAGAACTCAAATTTTTTTTAAAATCAGAAGAAGGGAAAGCCCTTCTTAAAGAAGTTATTAAATATGAAAAGAGAAGAAAGACCAGACACAACACAGAAACAAAAATCAAGAAAAAATTTCAGAAAGTTATACATTTTATTTCAAAGAAATACCTGAACGGACTAAAAGTATCAGATTTATCAGATGAACTACTGAATGAAGCCATACAAATGACAATCGGGACCTCAGCACCTACTATTAGGAAATGGAAATCTCTTTTTATTTCAAATCATTTGTTGAAAGAATGGAAACAAGGATGGTATGTAGTAATAGAGAAAACAAAAAAAAATAATTGATAGAAATGAGAAGGGGGTCTAATATGAAACAGAAAGTTTTTGTTGAGTTGGAAAATGTAAAAGATTTGAATTCAATTTGTGAATTTATGAAAGAGCATGGGATAGATTTTGAACTTAAATATGAGGTTGTTATTCATGAAAAAGGGAATAATCATAGAATAACCGATTTTGAAGAACTAAAGGATTATGTAGCGTGGATAATATGGGAAAAAGAATTTAAGAATCCCCAAGAAAAGCATGATGTATCAAAGCATGATTAGACAGATTAGCCTCTAAAATCTTTCTATGTATATTGAACAATCTCTTTCCGCAAACAGGGCAATAAGAAACATAAACTACTATTTCAGGCTCTGTTTTATCTTCAATAGGGGTGTATTTTACTTCTTTTATAGCGTATTGCATTATTTTGTTCCCTCTTCTATTTCCTTTGGTTCTTTCTTTTCTTCATGCGTTAGTTTGTGAACTTTTAGATTATGCTCTACTTGTTTTTTATAAATACTCTCAATTACTTTTCCGCATATATCACAAGTATAACGGTAAACTCTAAGTCTTTTTTTCTGAGGCATGGTATATACTCTACTCTCTCCCTTTATTTATTTTTTATTTTTTATACAAACAAAAAAAGTAATATTATTTTTGACAAAGAAGGTTTATCTATTGGTGGTTGGTTTCAATTCTATGGAGGTAAAAACTATGTCTATACCAGCAATAGTTTATAAGAAAGAAGCGAACTATAATGAGTTTAAGGATTTTCTTGAGGGGTATCTTTATAAGATACGAAGTATAAGCACAGAAGATAAGGAAGGAGCAATATATCATACGGTTTCAGGGAAACCTGTTTATGCTCATGTTGTTGTTTTCCCTGACAGAGGCGAAGTTTTTCTTAACAATTCATATAAAGAACAACTCCCCTCCTTTGAAGAACAACTCTCACCAATAATAACACAATTAGAAAAGCATACTTTCTATAAAATACTCTATTCTTTGTATTTGGATACACGGTTCTATGCTCTTTGTGTTCTTGATAATTCATTAGTATATGAACATGACCCTGAGGCTTCACCATACTATCCTGTAATACGAATTAGAGCAAGCCTATCTAACAAACTATCGTTTCATGTTGAAACAAGCATGTATAGACATCTGTGTTCTAATCTATTGTATGGAATAAATAGTATGCTGTCTATCACAAAGAGAAAAACAAAGAATTTCTCGGTTTCTGATTTAAACATATTGAAAACAGTAGAAAAACTAAAAGAGATATTTCCTTTTTTTGATAAGATGGGGTTAATCCCTATCAACGCGAATGAAATTAATTCCTTAGCGATACCCGAAAAAACAAAAAAAGAAATAAAGAAACAAATACAAAAAGAAGTAAGAACAAGAACGCCTACTGTTTGGGATTATTATATGGCTTCAACTTACATTCTATCAAGAAGTGATTTATCTGAAACAACACAAGACAGGATAGAAAAAGAACTTTATCGAGTGATAGAAAGAAGCGGAGGCTTAGCATGAAAGAAGATAAAGTAGTGTTAATTCCTATCAAAGAAAACACACGAAATAAACTTATTTTGCTTAAAGAGCAAATCAGACAGAAGTATAAAATGAACCATACCCCGACTTTTGATGAGGTAATACTATGCTTCCTGAAGGAAAAGAACACTTAGATTTATACAAAGAAGTATTTGAAGAGAACTGCTGGAAACATCCTCTATATGCGGAAGCAAGTTATTACATGCTTCTTGCTCAAATGCCTAATATTAAAAAGAACTTGATAACATATACTTCACATTACATTGATTTACGAATTCATCTATGTTATTTAGCACCTTCTGGAACGGGGAAAGGAGCGGGTGCGAGATTTATCTCACAGGTTGCTAAGGATATAGGGCTAAAATTTCAAGCAGTTTCAGAAATCACAGATGCAGGTTTAGTAGGGCGTATAGTCAAAGATAGGATATACAATCCTGTAACAAAAACAACAAGCATGGCGAATATGATTGAAAGAGGGTTCTTAGACCCCGCAACAGGAATAAACATATTGTTCTCAGGTGAAGCAGAAACTCTTTTGAGGTCTCCCTCACCTTACACAACGCAGGTATTGAATTTACTTCAAATTGCTATGAACCCTATGGGGTCAGAAGACAACAGAATAGTAAAAAAATTAGCAGTAGATTACCCCATAGATATACAACCTACATGTTCTATTTTTTTAACATCATATCCTCCTCCTATGTTGTGGCAAATCCTCACAGAGCGAGGTTTACTTCAGAGAATGCTGTTTATCCCTATACAATTCACACCTGAAGAAATCAAAGAAATAACTATGTTGGCTATGTCAAAGATTGATTTAACAGGAACAGATACTTCTATTAAAGAGAAATACAATATGCTTATTAGTGGTTTTAAAGAGATAAATGATTTCTACGAAACTAATTTAACCCCTCATATTCGAGATGATGCTGTCAAAAATAAACTTAAAGAACTCGTTGCTGTGTTCTACGAACGAGTTTTTAATACAATTCCTATGGTTAGAACGCAACTTGAGAAATTTGTTCAAAGGTATATGGAATATTTAATAAAACTATCTTTTTTACATGCTTTTTCAAGAAAATCTGCTTCTGTTGAAATGATAGACTTAGAAACAGCATATATATTTATTCAAAAAATATGGGTAAGTATAATATCCTTCTTCGAATTCTCCTATAAGAAATCTCAAGATGAAGTTTTTGCTGAAACACGCTGGAAGTCTCTTCTATACACAATATTCCCAAGAACGGATATAGGTTTAGTGGAAAACGATATTATCAGAAAGATAGTTTCTTCTTTACAAGTATCTGTAGAAGCCTCCACGCGAATCATGTCCTATTGGAAAGAACGAAATTGGATTTATAAAAAAGAAGATTTTTACTATAGAAACCAAGATATATAAATACTTATTTTTTCTTAAAAACAAAGAAACAATATATAGTATTCTTTTCTAAAGTAAAGAATGGAGGTTGTGAATATGGCAACAATAAGTATGAAGGATTTAACAGGAATGTTAAACATGAAGTATAAGAACATAACAACGGAACTTGTGAACTTCTCTAAAGCAAGTGGTAGAATGAGCGATGATTTGCTAAAAGAATTTTTGGCGATATACAATGAGAAATATATGGAAAGTTTCAATGAAGAAAGCAGAATGTATCAGACTTGGATAATCCTCAAGGCGCGATATATCAATGAACTTCAAAAAGCCATATATCCTTTAACAGTAAAGATTTTAAAAGTTTTTCCAATAAAAACAATCTACAAAGACGAGAATAAAGAAACAAAAATACTTACTTTCTTAGGGCTGGTTTCAAATGGAACGCTTGGTAAGTTTAATGTGTTTAATGAAATGATAGAGATTTGTAAAGATATACACCCTGAAGGAGTATATCATATTACAGCAAAGAAAACACAAGAAAGAGGCAATATAATAGAATACAATGTTCTAAAGACACCAGAACCAAGCACAGAGCAAATTATAGGAGATATTGCTTCTGCAATACAGAATGCTTACAAACCTGCTAAGATTATGGAACTCACACCATCCCCCGAAGAAGTATTTATAAAAGGTATAGTCGTTGGTTTGTCTCAGAGGACCCGAGCATCGGATGGAAAACCGTTTTATGTTGTTTCGTTGGTTGATGACAGCGTGCCACTTCAGGAAATTCAAAACAATAGATTTCGCTTTGATATTATAATGAATTGTGGGGATGTGTTCTTTGATATAGGCTCTGAACTAATACTCGTAGGTGTTGTATATACAGATGAAAAAACACAGAGAATAAAATTCAAACAATCTTTAGTTATACCGTCTATCATAATCCCCTTACCTACAACAACAGTTGAAACTACTAACGCTTCTACAAACAATAAACCAGCAACAGAATTCGCAAATAAATTAGTTGGAGGTATCTGAAATGAAAGTTGAGGAATTCTTAGAACAGGTATCTATCGTTGCTGATAGCCCTACTCCTTATAAAACATCAATTGAACTTCCTGTTGAAGTAAAAACATGGGGAAACTGGTCCTTGGGTAAAATAAAAAATCTAAAACACCCTGATATACCCCCCAAACTTTTGGTCACTCTGAAATCACATCTTAGAATGAAAAACATTGTATCTTTTCAGATAGAACAAACTATTTATTTTCTTGATGTTGAAACAGGAAAAATAGCCTCTGTAGTTTTACCAGAAGGAGGGATGTTAGAATGACCTTCCCACAAAGAATTTTAGTCTATGGTGATGCCAAAACAGGAAAAACACATTTTGCATTATCTATCGTAAAATACTATAAATCCCCTGAAGATGTAGAGGTTTTCTTTTTGGATTTGGATGGAGGAGCATATCCTCTTCTAAAAAAAGGAGTATTTCCATCTGAATTCACAAAATCTATTCATATATCTACTCCTTCATCTTTTCAAGAAGTTATAAAAGATACGGAAGAAGCCTTAAAAGAAGGTTTAATGAGAATGAAAAAAAAAGCAATATGGGTAGTAATAGATAATGTAGGAAGAATGTGGGAATTAACAAGAGAGGAATATACCCAACAAGTATGGGGGAAATCATATCTTGATTTACTTATAGCAAAGAGAAAGCAAGCTATACAAGAGCACAAAGGGAATAAACCTGTATTCTCACCGATGTTTGATTATCAAGTTATCAATCCTATGTATTTTAGATGGATAGAAAGTATAAAGAATTCTGGTTTAAACTTCATGCTTCTTACACCTGCACAACCTGTTTTTGACGAAGAAGAAATAACAAGAATCATAGGATGGATACCCAAAGGACAGAAAGATGATAAATTCCGAGTAGATACCATTCTGTTTAAGTATATTGATGAAGGGAAAAGATATACAGATGTATCAGGGTCAAGATGGGTAACAGAACTACCCACACATATAGAAGGAGAATTCCCAGAAGTAATAAAGGTAATATTCCCCAAAGGGATGGAAGAACTATGATAAATGATATTCCTGATTGGTGTTGTGTTGGGTTTCCAAGAAAGTATGGAAATCCTATTCAAGTTCCTGTGAACTCTAAAGAAGAGATACTTTCTAAGATTAATCAATCAGAAGCCGAAAATAAAGACAGTTATCTTTCTATTTCTTATTTCCCCGATGAAAATAAAGTAGGTATAACTGAAATATTCTTAGACTTTGATACACATTTCCCTCAAGAAATAGGCATGATTATGCTCCTTCTAAAGAAAAAACTACAAACTGCTATTTTTCAAAAAACACTATCATGGCGTTTAATCTACTCAGGCAAAAAAGGATTTCATTTACGGATACTCTTAAAACCTGCTGTTTATGAACTAACAGATGACCTCAAACAAACTTACAAAATGGTTCAGTTATTTTTTTCAAAAGGACTTGAAAAATACACAGATATTCATGTCTTAGGCGATGTAAAACGAATTGCTCGCATCCCTGGAACTACACATTCAGGGTCCAAGAAAACATGCTATGTTCTTAAAGCCATGGATAACCCTGAAACTCTAATGAACTTACAAGAGATATACCAGTTCTGCATAGATAATAACATGATGTTAGATGATTTGGTTGAAAGTGAAAAGATAGAAGGAGGAGCCTCTTTCTTTGCGGATATTGATTATCTCTCCCTCCCTAATGAACATTTTATTGTTTTACTTCCCTCTCTTATCCCACAGAAATGTGTATGGCATCATCTAACTACGGAAAAAAATCCTCTTCACTTCGTAAGAGTTGCTTCTTGTATCATGCTGAAATACCTTGGTGTAAATCTTAAAAGTGCTCAAGCGTTTTATACCAAATGCGGTATGGTTTTTAATTGGGAAGATGTAGATAATGTAAGTAGGCGAACTTATCAGGTAGAATCTTTGTATCTCAAAAATTATTATCCAATGGGATGCCAGAAATTATATGAATACTTACCCTGTTTCTATGATTGTCCTTTTTACAAAGATAATATTATGAAGCCCAAAGAGATTTTAGAAATAGAAAACAAAAAGAAAAAGAAGAAATGGAGGACCATAAAATGATATTTGCTGATATAAGAGAACCTCAAAACATGATAGATTTGTATCGAGAAATAGCCCAAAAAATAGAACAAGAGATAACTATCAAACCCTTAGATGTTTCTGATATTTGTGTTGAGAACAAAATAGGAATAGAAAGAAAAACACCATCTGATTTCATCGCTTCAATAAAAGATGATAGATTGTTCAAGCAAGCAATAGAACTTAAAATGAACTTTGAAACACCTATCATCCTGATAGAAGGCAATTTATTTACTCTCTTCCAGAAGAATATCGCAGGTCAAATGAACCCCGGCGCTATAATGGGAGCGATTTCCAGTCTTATTGTGAAATATGGAGTAAATGTTTTATTCGTTCCAAATAATTTGAAGTGGGTCCTTTCTACATTGTTAAAAAAAGCCACAGAAGCTGATACACATCTTGAAGAATACACTCCTCTAAGAAACAAACCTAAATCAAATGATTTTGCGTTAAATGTATTAATGTCTTTCCCGCATGTAGGACAAAAAACAGCCACACGCATTTTGGAAGAATATAAAACCCTTGAAAACGCTTTGAAAAACCATGAAAAATGGTTCAAAAATCAAAGGTATAAGGAAGAAATAAAAACAATTATGAAAACGCATTATCAAGATAATTTTCAGGAGAAAATTATACGATTTACTTAGTGTTCTTTTTTTCAAGTAAATACTGCTCAAAAAGATGGTCTGCAATTCTATTCGCAAAAGAAACTGTTATTTTTTCAAAAAAAGTTGAAGTTAAAAGACCTATGCCCGCTAAAACAGAAATACTATCTACAACAACCACAACATAAGTAATATTCCCATCTCTGATAAATTCTATCACATGCAACCCCACAATTCCCAAAATAGCACATACCCCCCCAATTGCAGTTTGTGTGTTCATATCACCACCTCTTTATACCTTTTTGTTTTTTTATGTTTATTAATTTTTACAGGAAACTTATATAAACATCTCTAAATGGTCTAATTTCAAAACAGATACTCTTTCTTTTCTCTGTCGCAAACTCCAAGAAGCCAACCCCAAAGACATTACACAATCATCTGTTTGGTTCTTATCATTCCATTCATACCATTCTAATTCTTTTATAAGTTGAGCAAACTTAGAAGGTATCATTATCTTTCTATGTTGTGTTAATACCTGAAGATGAGTTATTAAATCTGTTTTTGTTTTCTCCGTGAATATAAAAGGTTCTACAGGCAAATCTGAAACAAACTCAAGTATGGGGTCTCCTATACCCGTAGCATCAATAATAATTTTAATTGGTTGCCATTCTTTATATAATTCCTCTAAGTATGTTATTTGGGTTTTCCAATTCGCTTGTGTTCTATATAAGAAAACAACCTTTGCTGGCTCTTCAGTTATATCAAGTATTGTTATTACTGTCCAATCATGCTTTCTCGCTAAATCCACGCCAAACACATATACATGATTTTCTTCTCTCTTATACTCTATATCTTCTTCTATAACTACATTTTTCAAATCAAAAGGATTGTCTTCAAGAAAAACAAACTCACCCAAACATTCTATCTTGAATAGTTTTTCAGGTAAGTTCCTTCGTTCTTCTTCTATTCGTTCAGAAGGTATCCAATCGCATTCTTCTAAGGTTGATGAAACTTTTTCATAATCTGGACTGTTCCACAACTCATAGAAAAGAGGCTTTTCTCCTTTTTCTATTTGTTTTGGTGTGGATACAATAATCTCTCTTGAAGGAGGAACAAGCCCACGCCCCATAGGCTTCAGAGTTTCAAGAAAGAAAGTAGGGTTTATTCTTGACATCTCATCTACAAACTTTATGTTAGGATGATACCCTACTCGTGTTTCTGCGGACTGTGGGATTGCTAAAACCCTTGACCCATTATTTAGATTTATCTCCATCTGTGTTTGAGGCTCTACAAACATTGAACTATATCCGTTCTGAACTAAGAAATTTCTTATTCTTCTGATATGCTCACTTGCTACATCTGCTCCGACTGTTGCAATTATCCCAAATTTATCTTTGTTGTGAAGTATATAATCCGTTGCCATTAAATCAAGCCATGTAGATTTACGCCCCCCTCGTGGTGTTTTTACTATCATGTGCTTCTGAGAATGCAGAAAAATATCAGTTGCCCTAACCTGCCATGAACGAAGTTCATAATTGTATAATCGTTTAAACCGTTCCTTGATTAAGTATTCTTCAAACGCTTTCTGTTGCATTGTTATCTCGTTCCTCTGAAACTAAATTCTCAAGTATGCTAAGATATTTATCCCTATCTGTTTCAGGTATCTTTGAAAGCAATTCAAGAACTATGCCTCTCAAGACATCCACAGTATTACTCATCTTAAGCAAAGCCTGAACCTGTGCATGGTTCATCGTTTCATCTCTCTTGGTCTTCTTCATCGATTGTATAGACAGAACTAACAGATTAAGTAATTCCCTGTAATGTATTCGTGCTTCTTTGATAAGAACTAATATTTCTTTGCTCTCTCTGTTGTTGTCTATTAAATACTCATATCGCTTTATCTGGAATAGAGTTTCTGCTAATTCCTCAAGGATATGGTCGTGCATGTCTTCATCATAGCAATCCGAAAACTTCTCTTTGTATTTCTCTTTTAATTTCTTAAAAAAACTATCCTTATCCCATGAAAACACATTCCCTTCTGATGTATTTTCCCGCATTTCTAAAGGGGTTTCCTGAGCGTTTGGAAGTGTTATAGGGGTTGGATTAAGGGTTTGGATTTCTCTTTCCATTTTTTGTGGTTTCTTGTGTTTCTTGTAAGGGTTTGCTTGAAAGTAATACACCATGCTCTTTCACCTCTTTGAAGCCTTTTCTCAAATCATGTTTAAACTCTATTTTTTCAAGTTGTTTTTTATTCTTTCGTAAATCTTTTACATACTTAGTCATTGAAGCATCGTAATATTCTGGATGTCGCTTTAACCATTGTTTTAAATTCAATCCCATACCTCCCATAAATCTTCATATTTACCCATATCTATCCAATACCTGCTATCTATAATCTCATAATCTAAAGGAGCATCCCCTCCTCCAACATGCAACTGTCCTTGATAATCCCCTCCTGTTAGTCTTTGTCCATTATTATTTACACTCAAAACATATATATCAATTCCTGTCGTTATCCCCCATCTTGTATTTTCATCAGGTCCTATAGTTATTGATTTTAGTCCAACATTATCCACATTAAATATAAAAAGTGTATCATTATTATTTCTCTCTATTATTAAATTCAAGCCTTCATTCAAATTCTTAGAAGAATATAAAGGATATATTATAGGAGTTTGCCAGTTCAATTCCATTCCATATACATAATACTCTTTGGTTGAGGGTTTGTAGTTTATCACAAATCCACTACTTCCTGAGAAGATGATTTTATCTGCTGTAAGTGGAGATTCACAGAGTTCAAACCCTCCTGTAAATGTAAAACCACTGTATCCATTAACCCAACTCAAATCGCTAAAATCCCGTGAATACCCATCGTTTTGATAAACTGCAGAATTATTTAAGATTAAATCATCATTGTTCAATAATATATGAGCATTTCGCCGTCTATAATTCCCTGCTGAATGAGTATAATTCCCATTAAGATACCAATTCCCCTTACCCATCAAATAGAAATTCCCACCATTTAAAGTTATAGACTTCGTGTATAAGTCTATATTGTATGTTGTATCTGTTCCACAATCTATTTTCATGTCTGAACCTATAGTTTGGTCTTTATTAAGATTGCAAGTTATATTTTCTGATGGCGTGAAATATATGTTAAAGGCGTGTCCTGTTCCCGTTCCATTTGTATAGAAATAATCAACAGTTGTATTCTTTTTTAAATACACATTTGTTATTACATTTTGTCCTGAAACTTGGTAAGTAAGAAGATAACAAGAATTAGTTCCAACTTCTTTTGTAATTGAAAGCGTATCATCAAAATAAACATTAACTATTCTTCCGTTGTTTGCGTAGTTCTCTATTTGGAAAAAATTATTCTTCACAACAACAGGCTTCATAAAATGTATAGTCTGATTTAAATACCCTGTCCATCCCGTTCCTGTGGCTGATATGTAATATCGTGAATCTAAATCTAAGGCTATGTCAAAATAAATCGTTGCACCACTATTATAATGTGAAACAACAAACCTACTATACATTTGACATTTTATCTTCTTCTTTTCATCTGAATACCCTGTGATATTAACAGTGTTTGTCCCCGCACCATCACAGTTTATACTAAAAACACCAAATTTCATATTTACATTCTCTATATAATGTGTTAAACGGTTCGAATTAATTACCATAGTTAAACTAAAATTTATATTACCTATACTAAGTTCATTGTTTATACTTGATGAAAGTATATTTCCATAAAAATATATCAGAGTTCCAGAACCTAATGATGTTGTGCATGTGAAATTTGCATTAATTGTAATATGATTGAGATACATATTAGCTATAGAAAAATTCCATGTGATAGGATTTACGATAAATACAGTTCCTGTTGCTATGCCATTAAGTCCTTCTGTGTTCTGGAAAGTTCCCCCTGCTATATTAACATTTGCAAAACAATACCAATCTAAATACATTAGATTATAAGTTCCACCATTAAAACTCAACACACCGTTTTGATAAAGAGAACCCCCACCACCAGCTACTCCTTTAAACAACGCACAGTTTGTTATCGTAAATGTGCCATTACAAGTAAAATTATCTGCAATTATAAAAGTGCAATACTGATTATTAATAGAAACTGAATTCACAGAGTATTCCCCATTCACTGTTAGAGTAAATGCAGACCCCCCTGAATTCACATCTATTACTGTATCATCTGAAGAAGAAGGAACACCAGCCCCCCCTGAACCCCCTGAACTCAAACTCCAATGAGCACTATCGCTCCAATTCCCAGTTCCCCCAACCCAATAATATGTTGTCATCGCTTCTTCACCTCTTTATCATAAAAACCTTTGCATATCATCTATTTGTTGTTTCATCATATATAAATCTGTTGTTGTATCAGCAGTATATGGTGTTAACTGCAGATAAAACAAACATTCAGGAAACCTGAACTCAACGGTTCTTATTATAAACTCTTGTTCTGTTATGTTGTTCGTAGCATCTGTTATCTTTATCTTTCTGTTCGGATAAAGTGTTGAAAGATAATCTTTACTTCGTTTTAAGCAAACTTCACCGTTTGTTATACGATCAGGATTGCTAAATGTATTTATTATTCGTTCATTCATCACACGAACAGTATCCTCAGATACTACATCTATATACTTCAAAGTTCTGTTTATCTTACCATATTTCTGGATAATCTCATCACTCGCTGTCGTTTCTAATTCTTTTCTTACCATATTTGTATAAATAACTAAACATAAATCTTGTCTATTATTCCCTGTCCAACTTCCATTTACTCGTTGTTCACAGTGATAATCTGTCCCACCATATCCACCACCATCTTCTTCATGAACTCCCACTTTAAAATACTTATTGCTTGAATAGTTGCCTACAAACCATAAAACAATATATATATCCGTTGCATTGGATGGAACTGACATACACCCTCTGTTATATGAAGGAACAAAATAAATTTCATCCCAAATTATCGCCCCATTATTCCAATCTTTGTATAATCTTCTCCCCTCAAAAACATCAAAACCATAAGTGTATTGGGTTGAATTTAAAGTATATACTAATTGCAATTCAATAGTGCCTACAGGGAAAGTATTATCATTTGAAATAACTTGTATATCTTTTAATAAAATCGCTGATATTGTCTTCCCTCGAATATCCGTTTCTCTTATTTTTTGCCTAACACTACCCCATTCGCTATTATCTGCAGAATTTATCCACCCAACATTAAACTCCAATGAAGGTTCTGTTGCTACCACTATTTTTGAATTAGTATCTTCATCACTACCAACATATATTGTATTTAGACTGGTTAAAAATAAACTTTTATTCTGCTCCCATTTTATCGGTTTTAGTATATTCTTATTAGCCCCCCCATAATCAAACACAGTAGAACTACTAATAACATACTCCTTGCCTGTTTTTTCCATACGTGGTTGAGAATAATAACCTTCATCATAAGGTGTTGGAAAACAAACATATCCCGAATAAGGATATAATCTATACCCCATTTTATTTATCCAATCATCTACCAATGAATAAAGCGTCTTATCACGAACATGCATTCGTGAAGGTATCCATCCAGAAGATGAGGTTGTTGTTCGTTCTGCCGAATAAAACTCTTTTAAAGCCACGCCTTTATATGTATCTAAACTATAATGTTCACTATTTACTTCAACATCTATAGTATTAGGAAATATATTACCTTCTATTGACATAGCCAATATATATTTTATCGCATTATCTAAATCAATTGTTCTCCAATATCTTGTCGTTAAATCTATGGTAAGTATCCATTCCTTTGCTTCAAATATTGTATTTTTCGTTCTATAATATGTTTCATCTTCAACTGTAACTTCCCAAATGTATTTATCTTTCTTCTTAATCTCTGAAATCCTACCAACAACAGCCCATCTATGTTCTATATTATTTACATACTTCTGTGTAATAATAAAAACCATTCCTTGTCCGATATGTAGATAGTTACTTAAACCTGAAATCTCATCATTCGCTTTGTCTAATCCTATAAGTGTTAATTTCATTCCCGAAAAATACGGGAATACAGAACACATCGCACTTACAGAACCAACATAATTTCTTTCTTGTCCATTGTAAGTATGTTTTGTTAAATCAAACCATCTGCCATACTGTGAATTAGCAGGGTCGTTATAGTTTAGTAAAACCTGTATATTCCATGTGTAATCTGAACCTTCAGGTAATTTAACCGTATATGTCATTTAAAACACACTCGACTCAGTTAACATTATATTATACCTCAATCTTAAAGGAACACCAGCCGTATAATCTATATGAACACTCATCACAGCACAATTAATCGTTTCATTGAGTAAGTCTAAATGAAGAGAAGTAGGTCCCTTTGAAGATTGACTACCACAACAAAAAGCCTGTAGATTATTTGCGAATGTTGTTAAATCATCTAAAGAACTACCCACATATTCCCCATCTATTCCTATTGTTCGTATGCTTCCGCCTAATTCTGTAGATATTACCCCATCACTATCTGAAAAAGGCATCGGCATAACTACCACCGACCCTGTTTTATCTATACTTAATGTTTGAATACAAGTAAGTTCTATCGCTATTCCATTATTAATATCACTTCTTTGGATAGTGTTTGCCATTTATCCAAATCCCCCCATAGATGTAAACCACTGAATCGCTGTCTCTGCTCCTTTTTGTATCCCTCTGGTTGGAAGAATTGCACCAAATCCTTGACCAAATCCACTTCCCAGATTCTTAAAGAAATCATATATCGCTTTCAATATATCCCATATCCCTTTTAGTATATCTATTACACCATCAAACATACTCTTTAGAACATCTCCTAACGCCACCGCTATTGAATATGCTAACCCCGCAGCCCATTCAAGTATTTTTTCAGCAAAAAGATATATCATTGCTTTTATAGATTCTATTAACTGCCTGTATTGTTCCAATGCTTGAAAAGGATTCCTAAAAAACAAATACATAAGGTCAAATAACTTAAACCATGAATGAAGGGCTTTTATCATTAAAAACAACCACGGTCTAAGTAAGAAGGCTAACAAATCCCCAAACGGCTTAAAAAACAGCATGAAAACCGTTCCAAACATATCTACTACTTGCTGTAGAGCAGGGCTTGCTTTGCTTAAGAAGTCTATCCCTTTTTTTATAGCAAGTATCGCTCCCATAATAATCGCTAAATACCCTGAAGCCTTACCCATCTTTCCTAAAGCCCCTTCTAACTGACCAGAAATCTTTGTAAACTCTCCTCCCTTTTTCCCAAGAACTTTTGTTAAATCCCCTATTGAAATCCCACCTCCACCAGCCCCTCCTTTACCTACAGGTGTTGCTATTACAGTAGGTTTGCCTGAAATCGTCGTGGCTGTCTGAACTTTTTTTTGAAAGTCCTTAAGATTATCAGCAATTAACTTGACTTTAGCCACGATACTAAATTCGCTGTCCATAGTTTTTCATTTCCTCCCCATAGGATTTCAATAGTTCAGCAAAGATTATCACATCTTTATAAGTTAGTTTATCAAACTCCGAAGGTTGCATTCCCAATTCTTTCATAAACAGAAACTTTATAGTGTATTCTACTACTTCTGGGTCTGTGTTTGTGCTAAACTTCCAAACATTCCTATATTTTTGTCTAAGTTTGTTTTTTTTAAACTATCTGTCATTTCAAAAAGTTCATTGAAATTACTTATCTCGTTGAGCAAAGCATATCCCACATCCACAGGAAGATTGTCTATATGTTCAGGAGTTATTAAAAAAGGTGCTTGTTTAAGCCCAAATAGAATTATCTTTTTGAAAAGTTCATCTGCTCTCGGATGTTCTGGTGTATTCCCCATACCTACATTTATAATCTGATTCATCTGTCCGAAAGTAAACTTCTTTATCACAAACTTCTGTCCATTTATCTCTATCTCTTTTTCATTCTCTACCATATTCTATCCCTCCATCACGCTGGTTCTGCTGTTCCTCTATTCACATGAACACCCATTTTATCAGCAAGATAATCTAAATCTTCTACCATAACTTCAGTTGGGTTCTCAGGTGCTCCTCTTGTATTCAAATATAAAGACCCTGATACATTATTCCCTTCACTATTAAAAGTTGCACCTACTACTATACTATATTCATCGGGATAACTTCCTGAAATCCATTCCGCCTTAAGAACCCCTAAATTATTCAATGAAATCTCTGGTGAATTTGCATTTGTAGAACCATATAATTTCTTTAAAAATGCATTATCTACAACAATCCCTGATAAAGCCCCCGTTACTGCAAGATTTTTCTCAACTATATATACAGGTGTTCTTGACCCCAAATTTGTTTTTTTCTCTAAATTATTATTTACAGTAATTTCCCAATTTGTAAATCTGGTTTGACTTTCACTATCTATATAAAAAGTCATAGCATTACAAACATAAAGAGGATAAGGGTCTGTATATATAGTTGGCTGTCCTGATGTAGTTATACTGTCTGTTTTTCCTAAAATTTCAAGTTTAACTTTCACAGGCTCGTTAGCAGACAAAGAAAATGTTGCACTATTCACTTTACAATTAGTATAAGTTATTTCCTGATACACCTGAGAGTTATATGTGAGTATATTAAAAGAAGGTATAGATGATGCAGGATAATACACTATCGGTTGTTCCTGAATATCACTATACCCTCCTAAAAGCAACCTAACCCACCATGGATTTGTTAATAGAAATTCTATGCTTAAACTAACTTCATACTCCTTAGCCACAAACGCTGAAGCAAGCCTATCCCCTAAACCCCAGATAAACTCACCATTGTTTCCTCTAGATACTGATGTAAGAACAGCCCCCTTCCCAAACGGTTTCCAATTTGTCTGTGTGCTTTCTTTCCATCCAATTATTGTTGTCGCTCCCGTTCCTGCACTCATCTAATATTCCCTCCTCTTATAACTTTCATCACCTATACTATACGATGCCGTATATTTTGTTGTTCTATAATAAAAAAAATCTTTTAATTCCAACACACCATTAACATCTGTCAAACTTATCTTTGGGAAGTAATTATTTATATTATTTTGCTGATGAACCGCATCTAACCATTTCCCTGGCATTTTATTACAATACCCATACACACCCTGATACCCGGTCTCCTCATTTTCCATATAAAACATCATATTTATCCATTCATCTTTACTCCATGTAAAATTAGAAGAACTATTTATCAAATTATCATTTTTATAAAGTTGACAATACGATGTATTTGATATTTTGTTTAATTTAAACTGATAATACCCACCACCATTTGTATCTTGTAAAATCATTGTTACATTCCTATCCCCCACATCTACTGTATATCTCACAGACAGCCCTAAAAGATAATCAGATACCCCATATATACTCGTATATGTTATTCTAACATCATTAGGATTGCTAACATAAACAACATTGTTTTCATAATTATATGATAAAGGATTATCAGACTGATATGACCTAAATTTATTCAACATTCCCGTTCCATAATAATAATTTTCATCAAAAACTTTCTCAGCCGAATGGAAATACACATTTTTTGTATAATTCCGATTTCCGTATGTCATGATTAAATTCTCATTAACCTTAGCACGCACCCAAACAACATAATGAACTCCCCAAAGTGTTTCTACACCATCTACCCAGTAATACAAAGGTTCTTGTGTAGTTGCTGAATAAAATCTCACACTATCATAATTTGATATGTAAACCCCTGAATGATATATGTTTGAATGTGCTATATCTAATTTCACAGGAAGATATGATGTCGTTATTCCTTCAGGATATGTTATGTTTATTGCTCTCTGAAACACATTCATATCATTATAATAATCACTCATCAAAGAAATTAAATCTACAGCAAATGAAGTTAACACAACATCTATAACCTTTCTATACAACATCACGCTCTTATCTGATAAATCACTTACAGAAGCAATCTCAATTAAATCCCATCTGAAATCATTATTGAAAAAATCTTTTATTCCATGAACCAAACTCTCTAAAGCATTTCTCACAGCATCAAATAAATTATAGAATTGAGTTCGGGTTTCTTGCATATCCCCTGGAGAAACCATCCTCACATCTACAGAAACACGCTCTGTTATCTTTTTATTCTTTCCACCAAGCGTTATTATCTTCTCTGTAGAATCATGCTTATACACAAGAATAGAAGCTTCTCCTTGCCCTAAATCTACTCTCTTCTGTTCATAAATCAACTCTACATTAACAGGAGGATATAGATTAAGTGCTTTAAGATACTCCTTAATAGTCAATGCTCCATCGTATGTTTGTGTTTGCAACATTCTATCAACCCTCCTTTATTTTCACTCACTTACTTACTCAGTAGTGAGGGTTTTTAGAACTTCGTCACACCGATTACTCTAAATTCTCTATATCTTTCTACTATCTTTTCATATTCTTCTATCCAATGCTCTAACTTATCTTTATACTGTAAATTCGAAGTGCCTTCTGGAAGAAGAACACTCCTATCTTCTCCACTAAGCACTAATGAAGCAACCTTATATATACACGCCTGTTTTATATCTTCAGGTATTGGAACTATTCCATAATGATACAAAACTCTAACTGCAAAAGGTCTTCTCAACCATACAAAATTCCTTAAAAATAATATCCCTAATTGATAATTTACCCACCAATCCCCATTTCTCCCTTCTGTCCTATTATTCAACCAATCCTCATAATCAGAACCATTATATACCTCTATTGCATCCCCACCATCACCTGAAAGGAATACTATAGGGCGTCTATATAAATAAATAGGAACACCTGTTAACCAATAATACGCAAATTCTATGTTGTGATATTCATAATCAGGTATCTGTGGTAAATCAATAGGTGTATCTGCAAATGCAGTCCCCGTTATTCGATTTATTTCAGCAGATACTCTGTTTATTAAATTCTGAATATGTGTAGAACTAGGTTTACTTGAAGAAGAAAAAGAAAAAGAAAGGAAATCTGAAACATCATCTACTGAACAATATCCCACCATTTTAATACCCAAATATCAGTATATCAAATGTTTCACTTGCTATAGATGTATTGTTAGTTACTTCTCCGAACACCCCTCCAGTCCCATTCCACTTATCAAACAAAAGGAGTTTCTTATTTGTTGCGTCAAACAAACTAAAGCAGTTCCCTAAAGAAGTTCCCAGAAGTATTGCACCCAGGGGAGTAGATATATTTATGTTTGTAAAATACGAAGAAAGGGATACCCCTCCTGTTGTATATACATCACCTGTTTCTCCCGTCAGTCTTATCACTGCCATTTTTAGTTTGTTCTGCGTATGCTTCAGCAAATCAGAACCTCTTGTTAGTTTAGTCATTGTTACCATTCACGCACACCTCCTATTTAGGTTGCTTTTATTATCTTCCCCTGTGCTTTACAGAAAGTAGATACATTGTTTGCCATCATCCAATACATACCCTTATCTGCATACTTCCCGATAGCAAACGGATTACCTGTAGATACACCTGCTTCATTATACTGAACAGGCTTAGCAACCCATACTCCTAGTCTTGGATACTCAAAGCCCTCAGGATTTGATGTATCAAGCAGGTATATGTTCTCAAGATAACCCCCGCTTCTCCCTGTTACATCCTTTGATACAATCACAGGTATTCCATAAAGCGTGGATATAGAGAACCCAGCATCATGTCCCTCAGGTGTGGCAATACCATTCACAGACATCTTTACTTTCTTCTCTCCCAGAACATTATACCTTACTTCCGAGGAATACATCTTCTGAACTTTTGCGTAGGCTTCATATCCCATAACCCACAGTGTAGGATTTGCACCGTTCTTTCTTACCTTCTTAATAAGGTCTATGATATCATCATCTATGAGTTCAGCTCCTGCCTTATCAATCACATTTGAGTTAAGCCATGTTGCTGTGCTTCTATCAAACCCATAAAGATACCTATGATTATTATCAGCCTCAACTGTATAATCTCCCACAATCAAATCAAGTGGATATGGTGAAATCGGCGAAGACACACTATTCCCTGAAATATTCGCCCAATCTGAAGCCTGCATACCGAGTATCTTATTTGTAACCTCAGCCTGCTCTATAGCATACTGCATCCTAAGATGAGCAAGCCCCGCTATAGCGTCATCATGTCCCTGTCTTGCGAGATACTCCAACTGTGCTGAAATCTCAAAAACAACAGAAACAATCTGTGGAGTAAGGCTTACCTGCTCCCAAGACATTGTTTTTGCATCAGGTATAGTCATTCCTGAATCAATTCCTACTATGGTGTTATAGAAATCTGAACGATTTGTCAGAGCCCTAAAACCAGAATGTATCCAAGCAACCTTAGGAAGTGCACCAAATATATTTACATCACGGTTAAACTGAGCCCATGCATTCGCACCATATATCCTATTCCACAAACCCGTTGTTCCTATCCCATGAATAGCGTCTGTCTTCATGAAATAAGTAGGGTCAAACCTATCTGAACTAAACGCATCTACCTGCACACCACCATAATAATACCTTTCCATATCAAATATCGTCTTAAGAATCGGTCCCTCACTCATTAGAAATCACCTCCCCTTACCTGCTGTGTATATTCCACTCTTGCCATCGTTATCAAATCATTTATAGAAGGATTTACCTCCCCCCTTGCTATCATCATTCCCAAATCTACTTTCCCCTTTCTCACATCAGCCGTCGGTCTTGGCGTCTGAACTACTTTATACCCTTCCTCCTTCTTCACCTGTTCTGCTATCATCTTCAGAACTTCCTCCCTCGTTATATCTTCTTTCTTAACACTCTCTTTCACTTCTTTCTCTGGTTCTTTATCCTTTTTATCTTCCTCTCCTTCTTCCTCTTCTATATCCTTATACTCAATCAAAGCCTGAATAAGTTTATCCATCTTCTGATTGAGTGCAGATATACTATCCACAAGTTTCTCCATATTTGTTGGCTCTACTTTCTCTTTCTTCTCATCTTCCTTTGGCTTCTCAGCCACATTCTCTTTTGGCTTCTCTTCTATTTTCTCATCCTTCCCTTCCATATTCTTCCTCTCCTCCACAACTTCTACTTCAACATCTTTTGCTTTCTTTTTCTCAACCTCCATAGACTTAGCAGTTGACAAAGAAACTATATTCGCTTCAGGGTTTGCAGGCTGAGAGGTTATAGATATTTCATAGAGTTCATCTATATCCAATTCCCTCCCTGATTTCCCCTCAATATCTTTCCTCTCAACCATCGCCCCTACTCTCTTCTTCCCACCTATTGATAATCCTTTTATCCTACCTTCTTTCATCCCTTTCCATATTTCATCATCCAATTGATAATGGTCAAAAATCTTCCCTGTTATCATCACACCAGGCTTTCCATCTTTCTCCTTAAACTCATAACTCAAAATCTTCCCAACAGGTCTGTTTGTATGACTATCAAGTATAGGTCCCCCTCTATCCATCAAAAGAGGCATCAATTTTTTTATGGTATCTACTGGTATAATCTCTCCTTGTTTATCTACAGTTTCTACAGTCGCCCACGCTTTAAACAACCGTTCTTTATCATTCTCTATCTCTATCATGTTTACAGAACCCCCATAGCAAGATAGAAAGCAACACTAACATCACAAGTCCCACTTGAAGAAGCACCTGTTATACAAATATATTTATATCTTCCATTCCAAATAACATACTGTTTTGACCCTGCCATTATTGTAATATCATCTCCTACCTGATACCAATCATTAGGAGAAGTAAGAGGATCTGAAGGATGCTCTTTATTCGATTGCCAAAGTTTTATAGTAACTGAACTTGAACCTGCATTATAAAAATTTATAGAACCATATACTCCATGAACTTCAGCAGGAGTCAAGACAATAGATGAAGAAGTAGTTAAAGAAACAGTCCCTTCCCCTACAAACTCCTTATGTGTAATAGTCTGAACTCTCTTCCATGTCCCCGTCAACGCTACCATTTATACCCATATCTTTTATTTATCTATCTTTTTATATAAACTTCTCTGAAAAACATATATATACTACTACAACGCCAAAAATTATTCATGATACTTATCTTTAGCGTATATTATCATTTTCGCTAATGCAATAAGAATATAGGGTTGAGGCAAAACACCCTTTTTTTCTATAGACTTTTTTATTTTTATTGTGGCTTCTCTAAGTTTTTTCTTACCCCGTATCCTGAACTTCCTCTTCGCCCATTCTTCTATTGCTTTGTAAGGAACATAATGAGGTCCTGAACCAAATTCTACTGCCCCTGAATATTTTGCTCCGTATATTACTTCCTGCTCACAACCGTTCTCTATAGGCTTTATTTCAGGGTTTTTCTTTATCATTTGTGCTAATTTACCTGTGTTAGCAATAGGGTATTTGTGATTGTAATATTTGAGTGTAGCAATATTTTCTCTTGAATAAAGAACTATCTTATCACATAAATCATTAGAAATCCCTTTGAACGCTCTATCCAATCCTTTTATTTCTACTTCATAGCAAATAATCATACTCATATTTTTACTCCCTCAAAAGGATTTTTCTCTCCTATATCTATCCTATATTGCTTCTTAGGAAGAATTATTTCTTCTGCTCTCTTATAAACTTCTTTCCTTACCTCTTCTAATCCATCCCCCACACCACAGACAGAACAAACATATCCTAATACACCCCCTGTTATCCATTCCTCATCTTTATATTCCAAATCATGAGGATAGAACCCCTCTTTAGGTGTTTTCAATAAAGGTAAGCCTTTTCCAACAGACAAATATAAATCAGGTGAACTATTAGGGTATGGAGGCACTGTAATAAGAACACCCATAGCCCACAATTCTTTTATATTCATTTTGTCATACTTCATCCAATCTAACGCTTTATACCCGTTTTTCTTAAAAACTTCTATTTCTATAGACTGTGAATTATAACCAAATCTCGGCGTGAACTCTAAAAACCAGTAATTCCCCTTACTATCCAAGATACCATTCACATTAAAGACACCTACATACTTCGCTTTCTTTAAATCATCTTCTAATTTATAAAGTGTTTTCTTAAAAAATTTAGTTGGCTTAGGTATCCAATATTGAACTTCACCTTCCTGTCCTGTATTAACAGACAAATCCCCAGCCAACCATCGTTTATACTCTCTATCTATGTAATATGGCATAATGAAACATTCACCATTGAAGAAACCTGTTATCCCTAACTCTATTCCTTCTATATATTCCTGAAGCACAAAATCTACTTTTCCATATTCAGGTTTCCAATGATTTGAATAAAAATCAAACATTTTTAGCAAATCTTTATTATCATCCATCTCTGAAATATACAGTAAATCCTTTATATTCCCAGCCACACCATTAAATTTAATTACCCATCTCTTACCTGCTCCTTCTTTACTATCCAGAAACTCCTTCCCTTCTTCAAAAGAACTAAAACTCTTAACTTCTGGAATAGATACATCCATCTTCTTTGCTATTTCAGTTCCAAATTCCCTGTCTGTTTCTAATTTATCACAGAAAGATGATGCCCCCACTACCCAATACCCTTCTTCTTTTAATTCATCTGCTCTTGTTCCAAAACCCGTATCTTCAAAGATTATACAATCCACATCATCTTTTATTTCTTCCCAGTCTTCAATTATGTTTACATATCCTTTAAGAATATCGCTTGCTTCTTCCTTCTGCTTATAAAAATAAACATCGTTCCCTTCATTCTTTAAAGCATATGCCAACGCACTTGATAACCCATCCTTACCTACTATTATATACTTCATTTTTCTACACCCCACCTTCTTTGACTTATCTTCTTTATATTATACCGCTTTCCTTTTCTCGACAACCATATTCCTACTTTTTTCTTGTATTCTACACCAATTCCCAATACCCTCAAGATACAATTTAAAGTAGCCCCCTGTGGTTTATTCTTAAGATACCCTGATAAAAACTGAAGTTCTTCTTCTCTAAATATTATGCTCGTGTTAACGCCCTCCTGCAATTCGGATGTGGACACCATTCTCTATATTTCAGATTCGGAAAGTATTTCTTACTCGTCTCTTCTACTATCTTTCGCATCTCTTTAAGTGGAACTCCATCTCCTACTCTCGCTTCTATCTCTTTACAACATTCTGTAGTCCTATCATCGTTCACCCCCACCCATTTATAAAGAAACTTATCTTCTTCCGGGTCATCTATCTTATAGATTGCTTCATCCATCGCATTTAACAATGCCGTTCCTTCTGTCCTTGCAATAGTCTCCGCTTGAAAATCAGATATATCAGGAACTATTTCTTTTATCTTCTCTTTAAGTGTGTAAGCATCCATTCCCGTTTTTATAGCATCAAGAACCGTTTTCTGTATTTGTTTCGACTTATGCCAATCTATTCCTTCAAACCGATGTTTCCAGATTCTTTCTTTCATTCTTTTTAGAATCTCAGGCGTAGTATATACAAAAGGATATTTTTGCTTTCTCACTTCATAAACATCCGCTATACTTTTATTAAACATCTCTTCTTCTTCTTTCTCTAAAAACTCACCATCACCCAAAGACCGCCGAACATCTATCGGAGCACCTGAGAACACACCATATCCATGAAGATGTGCAGGCTCACCCACAAACCTCTGTATCCCTATTTTAGGATCGTAAACTCCTGCTGGAAATCCCAACCCCGAAGGTATCACTTTCTCTTCTTTGCTTTCTTTTTTGTTTTGTGTAACCTTTATATCTCCGTTCTCCGCTAACTCAACATCAAATCCCAACTGCATATACATTAATGCGTTTTTAAGTTTTAAAGCCTCTATTTCATATTTGACCATCTCATCCCTAAACTCAACAGGATTTAACTTAAGACTCCAATCCTTTATACCCAGATTCTGACAAATAAACGGGAATATCTTTGAATTGTATATCTGCTGTCCCATCTGTATCGCTCTTGTCGTCACCACAACCTGAAGCCCTTCATTATTCATTCCCCCTTTTTGTGTCTCACCTACAAAAAGAGGCATAACCCCATACACAGCACCTATAGTCCTTCTGAACTCATCCCTCGCTTGTATGAACTCCATGTCTTTCAGATTATGCATGAAATCTATGAACTCCGCTATCTTTTTCCCTGAAGGATTGTCTATCGCTAATGGCGGGATAATATGCGGATTGTTAAAAAACATATCTAACATCTTTTGCCACGCTTTCTCAAAACTATCCGGGTTCGCTGTGTTCACAAACAGAAGCCCTTTTGGTGGTCTCCCTCTCATGTAATAATCTTTTATGAAAGCATCCTGATACAAAAGTGATACTACTTTCATCCAACACGCATTTATAGGCGAAAAACCATATGTTAATGAAGGTCTGTATTTAGATACGTGACAGACCTCATCCCCTGAATAATATATCTTATTTAACCTCGCATCGCTCGAAGAAAAATACGCAGACTTTAAGACAACCCCACATATAGGACATGTATCCCTGTCTTTTTGTAATTGCCCCCTGTGCTGAACACAAAACTTTAAAGACTTACCCTCATCATCTTTCCCCGGCTCCCCCGCATTGTTCGCTATTATCTTCATTATCTCCGGCGATATTCGCACCCATTCATCTACTTTCTCACTGATAATCTCCCCTTCATCAGAAACCTTATATACCTTCTTACAAAAAAGATACGCATCATCAAACACATTCATATCATCTTCTATCCCTCGTAATATATCTATTAAATCCTCTCCATTCTTATTCACAGACCAGAACTCATCTAATAAATCTTCTAAAATCTTTCTCTCTGTTATGTTCGGAGGTATCACTTCCCCACCACAATATGAACATTTCTCCACTTCTACTTTGAACTTCGCATGACAGTTTATACACTTCCTTACAAACCTCGACTCTACCCCTATCCCACTCCTGAACATCTCTACATGCAACGCATTTATTATCGTCGATAACACATCACTCGTTCTCGATAACTCCCTCAACTGCTGTGCCGAAAACGGCGATGTCGGTATCTTCTCCACATCCCCTACTCTCTGCCCTAACGGTAAAACAGGTCTTATCCCCTCTATCTCTCTCTCTTCCGACTTCCTAAATATCTTCTTTATAAACTCAAACATGTTTATTACCGGAGGTAATATTCTACTCCCACCTTTATATATTTTTTCTCCCCACCCCCCTTCCTTCTTCTCTCTCTTCCCTTCCCTTTATATCCTATCCTTTCTTTTTTATTTTCTATCCCCATCACCACTAGTTTCCTCGATATCCTAATAATAAGTATTTCTCCACTAGTTACTTCGATATCTTAAAATATTATACCACTAGTTACCTCGATATTATTATAAAAGTATTTCTCCACTAGTCACCTCGATATCCTATAGAATATCATTAGTTTCTTCAATATCTTTAAAAATAAAATAAATATTATTTTTTTAATGTTTTTTTTAATTTTTTTAATAAGTAAATCCTAAATATCATTTAAAGAACAAAGAAATAAAAAAATATTTATTTAATAAATATTTTTTTAAAAAGAAAAAGAAAGATACACCCCTAAAATTCTAAAATACTCCCCAATCAGAAAAGAACTATCCCATCCCCATGTCAAATGCTATACATAAACACGACCCATGATAACATAAACCCCAAAAAAATTATATACTTTCATAGAACGCACAGAAAAGGGGTTTCCTGGCGTTCGAAGGTTGGGATGGGTAATTATAAGGGGTAAGTCTTTCGACTGCGTTTTTCAAGGCGTAACATGGGGTTTATTTTTGTTTTTGGATGGGAGGATAAGGATGTGGGGGACAGAGGAAGGGTAAGGGGATATATCGATAGATACAGAGGGGATAGGGATAGAGATAGAGGGGGGTAATGTCTTGTATCATATATTAC
>Ga0078972_1006400_pt1 | contig 28051 bp, 16 predicted proteins | sample YelNatPaOPGAMG01_FD_67568 | JGI IMG/M metagenome (GOLD analysis project Ga0078972, IMG submission 67568) | Hot spring thermophilic microbial communities from Obsidian Pool, Yellowstone National Park, USA - OP-RAMG-01 (SPADES assembly) (version 2) | ecosystem: Environmental > Aquatic > Thermal...
TTTTGGTTAAGTGTTAAAAAATATAACACATTGAAATAACGCCAAAAGGAGGTATTTTAAAGAAAATTTTCAAAATTCAATTGCATTTTTCGGGTTTAAGTATAGATCAACCATTGGGTGGTTGTTATCAAATCTTGTAGCGTTATTAAGTTAAGCTATTTACCCACAGGAATTTATGGGAATGGATAAATATAAATATTCCATATGAGACGCCTCCAGCAGTGCCAGATTACGAACAATTGAGTTTTAGGGGGATATAAATCGGACAGCAAGACGAAAGAGAGAAGAGAAAAATGAGATGGTAACCTTATCCCAAGAAAGGAGAAGTAGTCTGTCCTGATTGATTGTTCTGTCGGTATTTTTTATTTATGAATTATGCAAACAAAGAATTTTTTGGACAGCAGTGATATTGGGTATAGATTCACAGGCAAAAGTAAACAGTGACGATAACGGCTGATTTGTGAAAAAACCGAAGGAAACTGGGATAAATCCCCATTTGTATCTAACACTATTCTGCAGATATTCGTTGAATACTCACTAATTTTATTGCCAATAGTATAAATTTATGTAATATGTCATATGTCTATGTAATTTTAGGAGGAGAATTATGAAAAAATTTTTAGTGCTTTTCACAGTTATGGTTGTTATTTCATCGGTATCGTTTGCAAGGGAACCTGTGTCGTTAACTCATAAATCCCTGTTCACGCAGCTGTCAATGGATTTCTCTCTCCCGACAAAGACTTACTACGATGCGGATTCAAAGGCTATGCCATCGGGATTTTCAAGGGAGTATTCGGAGAATTATTACAGGCTGGCAATTACATATGGGCTCCTCGAAAAACTCAACTTTGACTTCGGGTTCAGAATCTGGCAGGCCGATAGGTCAGTTCCATCTAAGGAAAGACAGTTGACTGAGTATCACCTCACAGAGGCAACATTAAAAGAAGGAGTAGATAAGACGAGGCTTCTGGATTTTGAGGTAGGATTCAGGCTACCCATCAAAGAGTTCTTCTTCAAGCATTCTCTTGCTGCTTCTATATTGATTCCCACCTCCAATAAAATAGACCCCGAACCATACAATATCGGTGATGGAAGGTTTGCTCTGAGACTTAGATATCTATTTGAGAAAGAATTTGGTGTGCATACATTATATGGTGACACGGGTTTTGTCTTCAATGATGAGAGACTTGAGAATCAGTATATCCTTGATGTAAATTATGCTTACACTATTATGAAAGGCTTGTATGCAGGCATTGGGTTGAATATAATCCTTCCGCTCTCAATGGAAGACAATACAAACCCCTTTGAGACTGTCCCTCAGGATGTTGGTGCATTTAAGATAGTTCCGAGGGTTGGGTATTCTCCCCTCGAAAATCTTAATATAGAACTGAATTATAGTTATACACTTGGCGGGTTTAATACCTATCTCTTTAACACAATAGGTCTCAATGCCTCTTATTTATTTTAGTAGTCAGGTGATGGTTGAATAGGAGTTCTTTTTGTGGTATGTTTAATTATGGGTCTGTTTGTAAGTTAATCGAGGAAGATGTATAAAATAATTATCGAAGATGATGAAGGCAGAATAACTCAGGTTCCGTTGAAGTGGCCTGAGATTACTATTGGTCGAAAGGAGGGGAATGTAATAAGACTAACAGAGCGAAATGTATCCAGATATCACGCAAAGATTATAAGGGACAGCCAGGGGATATTGATACAGGACCTTGATAGTTATAATGGTGTGAAGGTCAATGGGGACAGGATTCACGGCAAAGCCTATTTAAAAGACGGGGACATTGTTCATATCGGTGATTATAAGATAATCCTCAAGTATGAGCAGGAAAGTGATGAGATAACTCAGGAGCTCCCACCAGCGGTGCAGAAGAGGCTTGAGTCAACATTCCAGACAGAGGGGATGGTTCAGCAAGTTCAGGCAGGGCAGCAGGAGGGGATTACTCCTGTCAAAAAGGCACCTGAGGCTCGATATGAGTCTACGGCAGTGGTCAGGATGCCCAATATCCAGCCGGAGGTGAACATCGAGGCTGAACTAATTCCAGATAGCTCTGCCCGTCTGGTTCTTTTTGCAGGGCAGCTTCCATCAAAGGAGTTCCCGCTAAACAAGACTGTAATGAATATCGGGAGGACAGAGGAGAATGACATTGTCCTCGACCACAAATCTATATCCCGACAGCACGCCCGTATAACTTATGAAAATGGTGTATTCAAGATTCTTGACCTCAAGAGCGCAAATGGAGTTCTGGTAAACGGTGAGCAGTATGTGAAGACTGAACTCAAAAATGGGGATATTATCGAACTCGGGCATTTAAAACTGAAGTTCATAGACGAAAAGGCGGTTTCGGTGTATCAGGAGACTGCTGTCGTCAGGTTACCTCAGAAAAAAGAGAAATCGGCATTTGAGGAGAAGACCGCTGTTGTAGAGTTCCCTGAGACAACTGCCCCCAGAAAGAGGCCTCTAACTCTCATAATCGGGGGTATTGTGGTTCTGGTAGTTGCTATTGTTGCTGTAGTCTTCTTTACCCGTGGTGAACCTCAGGGCAGTACCGCAAGAGACAATACATATCAGCAAAAACTAGAAGAGGTTCAGAGGAATTTACTTGCCGCTAACTGGGGGGATGCCAAAAACCAGCTCTCCCTCCTCGCCAATCAATATAAGGATGATAAGACCATTCAGGAACTGCTCAATAAGGCTATAATGGAGGAGAAGACTAAGGAGATATTCGATAAGGCAATGGCCTCTCTATCTATGAAAAACTGGGATGATGCCTGGAAGCGATTCAACTCAATACCAAAGGATAGTTATTATTATCCTCTTGCACTGAAGGAGATGACCAATCTAAAGGCAAATTATATAGAGTACCACCTAAAGCAGGGTATAAACTATGCAAAAGAGAGGAAAAAGAATCTGGCTATATCAGAGTTCAACATAGTTCTCGAGCTGGATCCCGGAAATGAGGTTGCCATCAAGGAAAAGGCGAGATTGTCTGGAGAGAGTGAATCTGCCGGAGTGGCGGTTCAGAGAGAGGCCCCAAAGGCAGTAGAGGTCGAGAAAGAGGTAAAAAGGAAGGAGGAGAAGGTTGCTCAACGACCACAGAAGGGAGTTGTAAAAGAGGAGGTATCTCCGCCCACAAAACAGAAGGAGGTCACTCCTCCGAAAGAATCACCCGCCTCCCCTGCAGAGCCTTCAGCAGAGGATTATACAGCCGAAGGGAACAAACTTCTTATGAAGAACAGGATCGCTGAGGCAATAGCCAACTTCCAGAAGGCCATAAAGTTAAAACCAGATCTGGCGGCAGCCCATCGTTCCCTTGGCATAGCCTATACAAAGATAGGTCAGACAGATAAGGCGGCTAAAGAGTACGAGACATATTTAAAGCTCCAGCCCGATGCCCCCGATGCAAATCAGGTCAGACAGATACTTGAGCAGTATTATAATTCGAAAGGGCAGTAATTCCTATTTACAACACCTGAAACCGAGTAAATTATTTGAAGTAGTGGGGCTTATAGATACCTTTGACTGGCAGGTACTGTTAGTCGCCCCTATTCCAGCCTTTCCTCCCATCGCATAATATACATCATTCGTTTCTGATTGAATCCACTCTTCCACATTGCCGGACATATCGTAGGTTCCATAAGTGGATTTGCAGCCCGGATACTTCCCTGTCTGACTCACATCTTTATTAAATATATAATCATTGCACATATTGATTCGCCAATCAGTTCCATAAGGGTATTTATAGTTTTGATTGTCCCCCGTGCAGCCTGAGATGTACTCCGCCTCTGTACAGAGTCTCTTCCCTGATATTAAACAGACCGCCCTTGCCTGATAGTATGTGATGAATCGAGATGGCAGAACTGAAGCGATAGAGCAGGCATAGAGTGGAGTCTGTGGGGGATTGGTTTCTATATCTACATCATCGGGGAATGTAGATGGATAGTTATCTCCGTTCTGACCAAATATCGTTCCAGTACAATCTGGTTTGTCTGAGACTACCGCCTCGTACCTATCTATACAGAAGCCATTTGCCTCAACCATATCGACAGGACAGCATAACTTCTTATTACAGACAGTCCCGATGTTGCAGGGCATCTCTTTATATTTCAAGAATCCATTTGAATCTTTCTGGCACACCGAGATTGTATTATTACTCGTGCAGGATGTCTCGCCCTCATTACATTCATCTCTATCACAGAGACCATTTCTGCACTCGGTACCTGGCTCACAAAGGGTAAATATCTCTTCTGGACACTCTTCCCCTGTATATAATTTTTTGCATTCGATATATCCGGTGCTGTCTCTACAATACCTCTTCCCCTCGACCTCACAGGGGGATGGGCAGTTCACATCACTATTATCTGCTGTGTCATCATATCCGGCATCGCCTTCTCCATCCTCTACCTTAATATCCATAGTATCACCAACCTCTCCATCCTGGAATTCGGAGGTATCTTTGGAGTTTGTATCTAAGTTTATATCGGATGAGATGCTTATATCCAGATTTTCGTATATACCTACACACTGACCGTTTCTACATACCTTGTCGCCCTTGCAGTCGGTATCGTATTTGCAGGTGTTGAGCGATGATTCACAGTAATATACAAAGGCAACGATGAATCCCATAAAAAGGAGAATTTTTATCTGTTGCCTTGTTGTCCTTCCCATAAACATACGCTTATTATAATACGAATTTGTCTTCTTGCAAATTATTGATTCGGGATTGATACCATTGATTCGTTTCGTAAGACTTTGGTTATTAGTGGTGCCTTCGAGAGGAATCCCCAATATAAACAGGAAGTAGATAAGTGGAAAATGGGTAGATAGGAAGTGGGAGGTGCATTCAGAACAAACACTCTATTAACCATATGAGCAATAGTTTCAATTATAATATTTGACTGGATGGTTACTGAGTTTGTGGATTTTAACCTTGACTTTTAATCGGGCATAACCATAATAAAGATATGGATATAAAGATGGCTCAGAGTAGAGAGATTACATTTCGTGAGAAGAATGATGAGAAATGATAAGTACTTTCTGGATGCCCTTGATAAGATAAAGAATCTGCTATCTACAATCGCTCTTAATGGATCTGTCTATCTCTTCGGCTCGTCTGTCAAAGAGAGTTACAAAAGCACCTCTGATATTGATATTGCGGTTTTGTCAGATGATAAAAAGAAAGTGATTCTATTGAAAAGTGAGATTGAGGAATTGAATATACCTTATAAGGTAGATTTGATTGACCTGAAAGAGGTAGGAGAGAAGATAAGAGAGGAGATATTGAAAGATGGAGTATTAATATGGAAAAGTTAAGAAGGAAATTAGAGGAGTCAGAGAAGTCCTTAAATTCTCTAAGTGAGATACTCTCTAAGGATTTTACCGAGATAGTTAGAGATGCCACCATTCAGAGATTTGAATATACATTTGAAGTAGTATGGAAGCTGTTGAAAGAATATCTCTATTATGTAGAAGGAATAAATTGTAACTCTCCAAAAAAGTGTTTCAGAGAGGCCTTCTCGATTGGTCTCTTGAACGAAACTGAAACACTCTCATTCTTCGAGATGACCGACGATAGGAATCTAACAAGTCATACCTATGATGTGGGGCTCGCTGAGAGGCTTTATAATAAGATTAAAAGTCATTATCAATTGATGAAATCACTTTTTACACGAATAAAGGAATCGACTGAACAACAATATCGTAATAAATTATAGGCAATAGACTAAGCACTCAATAATACAAATGTATCTCCAATCCAATGGGTTCAGGGGTGGTGATTTTGAGGTCCGCGATCTTTTTCTGTTCCTGAGAGATACTGAGGCTCTCCTTCGAGGAGAGATAGATCACATACAGATGATCATTGAGTTTTTTGTAGCAGGAATCTGTCTGTTCTTCTTCACACTGTTTGAGAGAGGATTCTTTGAGTGAGAACATAAGTGCTTTGTGCTTATCGTAGTCTGAAATCATATCGAGAGTATATCTGTTACCATTGAATTCTGTAAATGAATTTCCCTTGCCCAAAAAAATTTTCAATATTCGGTAATTCATATCCATTCTGGATGATTTGTATGAGTTGTCTATATCTACATTTGTCAGTATTTCACTCTTTATCATTGGAATGATTCCCCCTTCTCTGACAAATACGGGTATATATTCGAGTGGTGCGTCGATGGTGATGTATCTACCACCCTCGATATACTCCCCTGTCTGTTCGATCGGTGTCCATCTCCCTGATGGCAGGTATAGTCTCTTCGTCCTCTGGTCCCTCTGGATTATTGGGGCGACAAGTATCTCCTCACCGAGGAGATATTCATCCTTGAGACTCCAGACAATCTCTTCATCGGGGTAGTGAAGGGCGAGACTCCTCATAATCGGTATTCCGGTTTTTGATGCCTCAACAGCGAGGGTCCTGAAATACGGGAATAGTGAGGAGTGAATCTGTGCGTATTTTCTGAAGAATTGAGTCGTCTCTTCGTCCCTCTCCCACGACCAGTTGAGTTTTGGCATATAACCGTGATGCGTCCTCATTATTGGAGTATATGCCCCCAATTCTGTCCATCTATAGAAGAGCTCTCTGTCTGATGGAGGATTTGTCATAGATTGGTATCCGGCAATGTCGTGAGAGTAATTGGATATCCCACATATGCTAAGCCCTATACCTATTGGAATTATCGTGGGCAGTCCATCGTCTATATCAAAAGATGTCCTCTGGTCCCCCGCCCAAACTACATCGGCAAGCCCGGGAGTTCCAAACCAGCCGGATCGGACGAAGAATATTCTATCCACGCCGTCTTTGTATGAGTCTATTAACTCTCTCTGTACCCTCTGCCAGAGAACGGGATAGTTATTGTGAACCTCGAGTCCCGACACATTCTGTCCATTCTTCGAGTCGTATAATACTGCATCTGTTGGAAGCCATTCTGCAAAGTCCCCCATCCATCCATCGGAACCTCTGTCTATGGTATCCTTCATTTTACTTTTCAGCCAGAGTACACTCTCTTCGTTGAGTAAGTCCAGAAGAGAGGATTTACTCCCCTTTGCCCCGTCGAAGAGGTAGGTTTTGCCCTCCTTATCCTTTATCAGGAGTCCTTTCTTGTCCAGCTCCTCAAAGGCGTCAGAATCCTTGTAGACAAATGAGTTGAAATAGGTGAGGAATTTGAATCCAAGGTTGTGAAGTTCTTTTGCGAGTTCTTCGAAGTCGGGGTAGAGATTTCGGTCTATCTCCCATCCTTCGCTCAGGACATATCTATCCCCCTTAAACTCAGCACCTTTGTAGTCCTCTGTCCAGATGGCAGATGCGGGGATTTTTTCATCTCGCAACTTGTGTGCAACCCTTCTTACATTCTCACTCCCGAATATGGCGTCTATCCAGGGGAAGAAGGCAAAGTCAGGAGGTATGCGGCTTCGGCCAGTAACTGATGTGGCGAGTTTTAAAGATTCTATCGGTGTGTTCGATGGGAAGATATATATGGAGCTATCAGCCCCTGCCTCTATCCTGATGGTATTCGAGTTATCGCTGCAGAGAGAGATTAACGGTCTTATATTGTCTTTGACTGTGAGTATGTAATTCCTGCTCGAGAGTATCTGTGGAATCGGTATATGTGATGAGTGTTTTCTCCCCTGTACATACCATAATAGGTCGTTGTAATTGTCGTGCATAACCTTTCCAATCCCCTGTTCCTGAACCCATCCCGATAGGGTATTTCCAAAATGATCTACATCTATTGACTGTGCCCCGAATCCTATAAAATGTTCGGGATTGGCACAATCGAGGGATAGAGATATTCTGTTGTAGTCATCGTCCTTTTTGTACGAAATCTCGAGGTATTCGCCATATTCATTGATGTGATTAATCAGTGAAATGATAGTTGCGAGATTATCTTTTATGAATAATTTGACCCTCATCTCGTTGTTTGAAATACTTTCGTATTCTATCCTGTCAACCGCTGTCCAGCCCTTTTTTATTCTGTCTTTTGGCTTGAAGGCGCCATACATCATCTCATATCCAATGTCTACACTGGATAGTGAAAACATCTTCTCTCTGTTTCCAGATAGGAGAAGATTATTGTGCCTGATATTGAATGTCTTTGAATCCACAGGCTCGATATAAAAACTACCGATTTGATGACCATTCTTTTCATCTGTACCTGTATCTGACGCAATATCACTGACAAGTAGACTCCTTTCTTCACAGCCTATGAGAATGAATATCAATATGAAGAGCAATCTTTTCATATCCCTCTCCTTCATACAATTTTCTACTTGCCTTTTGATTCTTCTACCTCTCTTTGAAGTCTCTCTATGATTCTCTCTCCCATCTCTTTACCCCATATCCTCCCCGCCTCCATAGATTCATTTGTGATCTGAGGCAGAACCTGTATGAGTTTTCTACCCGATGGGCTTTCATAGAACTTTATTATATCCTTGATTTCGTCATGTGTGAGGTATTTGTCATAGATAGGTATTATAAGCTCTACGAGGGACTGAGGATTTACATCTTTTAAGAATTCATCCCAGAAGGACTGAGGGACCTGAGGCAGCATCTTCCTGTATGAATCGATCATATTATTCAAGACCTGCATTCCGATATTTCCTGAGCCTGTGATCTCCATCAGTTTTCTGATATCTGCTATCTTGGCCTCTTTGTCATTCGTGCCTTTTGCCTTGTTTTCACCTTGAGCGGCAAGAAAGATAGAGAATGACATCAGTACTACAATTAAGAAAATCGGTTTTTTCATAACTCTCCTCCAATTAATAGAATACATAATATTATAAATCGGAGGAAATATAAAGACCTAAAATATGGGTTTGTTAGAACCAGATTGGATAACTTATTTTCTGACAGTAATTATAAAGTGCGGATACCAGAGGCGATTGAATCTCAGGATTGCAAAATTCAGATTGTGTCTCTTTAATAAGCCCTCGTAATAATCAACACCTCTGAAATGGATATCCCTTCCTCTGGTGAACCTGAAGAGTTTTACAGATAAAAGTTCCTGAAATTTTACGAGTAGATTCCAGTCCACCTCTTTGATAATAAATATCCCGTTATCTTTAATCAAGCCGAGGCTATCAATTATGAGTCTTTCTGTATAACTGTCATCGCAGAGATAGAGCATATCTGATATAATAACGGTCTCGAAGAGCCTCCTGTCGTCTATGAATCTTTCGATGATATCGAGGGCATCACCCGGATAAGTCTCTATGTCTTTGAGTCTTTTCTTAACCTCCGTAAGTCTTTTGTCATCTATATCTACAATCGAGTAACTCTTATAGCCTCTATGCTTTCTGATCTCTTCTGCGATTACACCCATTCCGCCGCCTAAATCCAGAATTGACGAATTATATGGAACTAAATTTACTATCTCACCAATAGGTGCCGTGAGCATTCTTATACTTTTGTAAATCTTATATGATATCAGAGTCACGAAATCTATATATAAGATTTTTTCATTTTACACAATGCAAATATATAAATGGTTAAATGGGAAGTAGGAAATGGGTAAACTTTGATGGGCTTTCGCCCACCCCCGCAATATGAAAATTATAAGTTTTCATAATAAGTAGAATTCTCTTCTAATAGAGGGCTGCTCCGAAGGCCGACACCGACCACCGACCACTGACACGGTTCACGGAATATAAGTGGATAAGTAGGAAGTGGGAAATGGGTAGGTAGATCCCCTCTTTTAGAAGGGTGTCTTGAAAAAACTCACCGACCACTGATTACTGACACGGACTAATTCCCCTCAAATTCTAACTGGCACTAAATCGGGGTTGATTGCAATTTGTTCAATAATATCAACATGTTAGAAGTTGAACTGTGCCAAGAAGGTACCCAAAAGGTAGCTGGCACTCCCTATGTGGTACTCCCTATGTAAAGATATAAACGGGAGAATGTAAGAAAATTATACCTAAATTGTGCGATTCCTTAATCATATTGGTAGGCTACCGATCAATTCCATTAATATCAAGAAATTTTTTTGTATTAAGGGATTCGAATATAATCTTTTCTCCAAAATAATTGAAAATTTGAGCAACTCTCTATGAATTTTTTAGCTATGAGGATATAATTTTTGTTCTTTGAATACACCTACCCATTTAATTCTCTTTTTCTCTCTTATATAAATTGTTTCTTTTCACCTAATAGGTGAAGAAGTGAGGAAGAGCCTATCTCTCCCTTTTTTCACTTTTATTATTAACACAAAATTAGACCTTTAAAAACAGAAAAATTGCTCAGATTAGGTTGTATTTTCGGGAATAGTTTTAGATGATTGTTGTTGTATCTACGGTGAATTTTGGAGAGGAGACAGGATATGTATATTATTGGTTTTGATTTTGGTTCTGTATTCAATAAGGCGGTTCTTGTAGACGAGAAGGGGAGTGTCCTTTTGAGGTTTTATGAAAGGGGCAGTGAGAATACCCTCTCTTTTATAAACAGGGTAGTTTCTGATGCGGTTGCCAAAAGCAGACAGGACAGATTTGTGTTCGGATTCACAGGTATAAAGCCGCAGCTCAGACATCAGTTCGATTCATTGTATTGCCCTGAGATTGTGGGTGTTTCGCTCGGAATTAGCCATTTGCATCCTGAGGCAAGGGGGGTAATAGAGATCGGAGGACAGACCTCGAAGTATATGGTATTGTCTGAAGAGGCAAGGGGACAGATACTCACATTCTCTACTAATGAGGCTTGTGCTGCTGGTACGGGCTCATTCTTGGAGCAGCAGGCAAAGAGGCTCCAACTCAGTATCGAGGAGCTGTCGAAGATAAGTTCCAATGCAAAGAAGTATGCGAGAATTGCAGGCAGGTGTTCTGTCTTCGCAAAATCGGATATGATACACCTGCAGCAAAAGGGTACGCCGGTTGAGGAAATATGTTATGGTCTATGTGTAGCCATCGTAAGGAATGCAATAGCCACCCTTCTCAAGGGCAGCAAGATTCCCGATCCTACTGTCATTGCCGGCGGTTGTGCCCAGAACGACGGGATAATCAAGGCGTTCGACGAGCTGATATTCTCAAAGAATCAGGTGAGACTGATTCGCTCCAAGATGCCCGGTCTCGAGGCAGCCTTTGGCTCAGCTATGAATGCAATATCTGTCTCAAGAGAGGAGCATACTTCTTCTGAGATAATACACTACTTCTCGAATATGATCGAGGAGAGACTAAGGAGACAGGAGAAAAACAGATACGGAATATTGAAGCCCCACGCAGAAGAGGATACACTGATTGAGCCCGAGGAGGTTTTTACAGAGCAGGTAGAGGGTTACTTGGGTGTGGATGTGGGTTCGGTGAGTACTGATCTTGTTGTCTTGAACAGGGATTTGAAGGTGATATCGGCTGTATATCTGCCAACGAGGGGCAGGCCGGTCGAAGCCATCTTTGAAGGTATCGATATCATCCGCTCACGCTTCAGGGGAGGGTTGAAGATATTGGGGTGTGGAACTACAGGCTCAGGAAGATATCTGGCGGGTAGGCTCCTGAACGCAGATGTCATCAAGAACGAGATTACCTGCCAGACACTCGGTGCCTACCTCTTCTTCCCGGAGGTAGATACAATCTTCGAGATAGGTGGACAGGATTCAAAATACATTTCGGTCAAAGATGGACATATTGTGGACTTCCAGATGAATAAGATATGCTCTGCCGGAACAGGGTCTTTTTTGGAGGAGCAGGCAGGGGAACTCGGTATAAAGATAAAAGGGAATTTTCAGGAGGCTGCATTCAAATCGCAGCAGCCGATAGACCTGGGTTCGAGGTGTACAGTCTTTATGGAGACAGAGGTGGTCAACTCGGTAAAAAAGAATGTACCCCTGTCGGACATAGTCGCCGGACTTGCGTATTCAATTGCGTCCAATTATCTGGATAAGGTCGTTGGACACAAGAAGATAGGAAATAATATACTCTTTCAGGGAGGTGTTGCCTCCAACAAGGCGGTAATATCCGCCTTCGAGAACATACTCGGGAAGAGAATAAAGGTAAATCCATACAATAGAATATCGGGAGCAATCGGTGCGGCATACGCTGCAAAACTTGAAGTGAAGGGGGCTTCGACATTTGTATGGCCCGATACAAAGGAGATACCAAAATTGAAGTCCTTTGAGTGTCGACAGTGTTCGAATAACTGTGAGGTGAATATCGTTGAGACTAAGGGTTTCAGGGCATTCTTCGGAGATACCTGTGAAAAGTACACATCCGGCAATATCAAGAAGGCTGAAGAACCGATGCTGCCGAATCTCTCGACGGATTATATGGATATGGTAGGTGAGTACTTCAAGAAGCCCGAGATGAGGGAGAAGAGCGTGGGTATTCCGCTTGCATCCGTCCTCTATGCATATCTGCCATTCTTTGCGACATTCTTTGGTGAACTTGGCTTCAGACCCGTACTCTCCGAACCTTCGCAGGAAAAGACTCTCATAGATGGATTGAAGAGACTACCTGTTGGTGCCTGTCTCCCGATAAAACTCACCTCGGGTCATATATCGCAACTCATAGAGAAAAAGACGGATCTGATATTCATACCCTCGATGTTCATACTCTCTGGCGAGGATGAGAAGAATCTATATGCCTGCCCATATACTCATTCTGTACCATTTATGGTAAAGATAGAGGAGGAGAATGTCCCCGTCCTAAATCCTGTGATCTCTTTCAACAACAAGAAACAGATTATCAATGAGTTTATGAAGTTCAAGAAACTCCTCAATCAGGATGAAAAGGCGATAGAGCGTGCACTCGATGCCGCACTTGAGGCGCAGAGGGAGTTCGAAGACAGATTCAAGAGACATATTCGGGATGTAATGGACAAAGGCGGTTATAAATATATTTTTGCCATTGTAGGGAAGCCTTACAACACCTTGGATCCATACATAAATTTGAACATCTTCGAGAGATTGAGAAGGATGGGGATACTCGCAGTTCCGGCGGCGTATATGGGTCTCGATATCGAAGATATTGACACGAACCTCCCGTGGAAATTCTCTGCTGACATATACAAATATGTGGTTGCTATCAGAAGGCTCAACAGAGAGATCTATCCGGTCATCATCTCCAATTTTGGATGTGGTCCGGATGCGTTTACCTTCAAACAAATAGAGGAACACCTAAGAGGTACGACATACCTCATTCTCGAATTCGACGAGCAGAGGGGAGAGGCGGGACTCGTTACGCGGCTCGAGGCATTTTGTGATCAGATAGAGCACTCGAAGGGTATGAATATAAAATCCGTGAGTAATCCCCAAACAAGAAAATCCCTCATCGAAAAATTACCCGACCCGTCATCTACCGAGATAGTCATCCCGTACTTTGCGGACCAGGTCTTTGCCTACTCGGGTCTTTTCAAATTCAAGGGCTATAGTGTAAGGGTTCTGGATATGCCAAACGAAAAGATACAGATGCTTGGTGAAAAATATTCACTCGGCAAAGAGTGCCACGCATATTCAATTTTGCTTGGGGACCTTGTAAATGTGGCCTTGAGTACAAAGGGGTCGAATCGACATACAACATTCTATCTGCCGGGCACACAGATACCCTGTCTGATGCACCAGTATGGAGAGGGTATGGGAATTTTACTCAAGGATTTGGGCGTAGAGAATGTAACTGTACTTTCCCCAAATGGGGATCAACTTATCTCCCAGATGGGTCTCGAGGCAATGGAGAGATATTACAAAGGTCTGTGGTCTATCGAACTCCTCGTAAAGGCTGTATGTGAGATAAGGCCTTACGAGAAAGACAAAGGTATAACAGATATGATACATCGTACCAACCTCTCTCTCATCGAACAGGCAATAGCATACGGAGATGTATATGATGCCCTCGATGCGGCGCTCAAGAATTTGTCTCAAATAAAAGTAAAGAGTAACGAGAAGAGACCGCTTATTGGAGTGGCGGGAGATGTCTATACAAGGGTAAACCCCGCTGCAAACTTCGACCTTTATAAGAAGATAGAAGAGGCTGGTTGTGAGGTCTGGCCCTCCCCGTTCCAGATCGACCTCATAGACTTTGGGATATATAGAAATTTCTACAACAGCCTGAGTGAATTCAATCTGCAGGATATGATGAAACACGGTGCACTCGTTGCAAAGAAGGCTATAGAGGACTTTAAGGTGTCGAGGATAATTAGTGGAAGGATAAAGAAGGCGGAGGAACCGGGTTACAATGAGATAGTCAAACTCGCCTCTAAATACATCTGGAACGAGGCATCCGAGTTGCTATTCCTGAATATTGCAAAGATCGTAGATTTTGCCCAGAGGGGCGCAGATGGTATAATAAACGCTACCTGTTTCAACTGTATGGTAGGTAATGCCTCCAACGCCATAATCGAAAAAATAAGAAGGGATTATAATGATATCCCGATAATTACCACAGTCTATTCCAGTACTGACGATCCTGCGAGAGATATGATTTTGGATACATTCTTGCATCAGGCAAAGAACAGGTTTTATGCTAAGAATCAGAAGAGTGTAGCGTAAAATGGCGACGCCCAGAATCGAACTGGGGACGCGCAGATTATGAGACCGCTGCTCTATCGACTGATCTAAGCCGCCATATAGAGGTCTGATTAGTTAAAATAAAACTTCTTTATTGTAAAATCTAAAAACCGATTGTTCGGTGAGCACACATTAATAAATGGGAAAGTAGGAAGTGGGAAAACTAATAAATGGGTAAGTAAGAAATGGGAAATAAGTAAGTAAAATTCCCCATCGATAAAGAACTGATCCGAAGACCGACACGGTTCACCGTACACAGACACTTTTCTTAAGAGAGGTGGATGTCGAAGGCAGACGGGGTGTTATAATTCCCCTCTTATAGAGGGGTGGCAGATAAACTCTGGCGGGGTGTTTTGCCAAAAATGTTTTTTTCAAATACTATAATTCTCATCTATTCCCCAATTCAGTGGGTTGTTCAGAATATATTCCCTGATTTTATTTAATTCGATTTCATTCTTGATAATGTGTTCGTAATAATTCCGTTGCCATACGGGTGTGCATGGTGTTTGTCGAATTTGATTTATTTTTTTGGTAACCAATGATTTGTATCCTGCAATAAACGATGATAATGATTTATTTTTTGGTCAATGTGGATTGTCGTAATATGGCAAATGATTTTTTTGTTGGGTCGACCGATCGTGTTTTTGTAGGGGCGACCGGCCGGTCGCCCCTACATCGAATTTCGTTTCTGATTTTTGCGGATAAAAACCATTCTTCGTAAACAATCTTTCCATAATCATTCAATGTCATTTCATTATTTACAATTTTCCCAAACATACATTCTCTATTATGTGTGCATATGGTTACAAAATACACCCCATCTTATGAATAATCATATCCTTTCAAACGAATAGAACGGCGATGGCGGATATCAGGATTGTATTTCATTTTATATCCCTATATGACCAATTTCCTACTTGCCCCTAAACCAATCCAAAAATCTTCAATCTAACAATCCAAAATCCAAAAATCTCAAATCTTAAAGTCTGTAGTCTGTGCTCTGTTCGTATGTTATCTGTCCTCTGTCCTTCTGTTATCTGTTGTTTTTTCGTCTGTTTGTCTGTTATCTGTTGTCTGTATTCTGATTGTCTGTCCTCTGTCTGTCTTCTTTATGGTGCATATTTTATAAGGAAGACATCTGATTTTCCTTTATTCGACAACGGGCATCCCCCAAAGCCTGTGTTAGAGCTATCGAAAGAACCAACCACAAATACATTATTTGATGAATCTGTAGAGATAGAATAGGCAATCTCATCTCCGTCTTTTCCTCCAAAACTTTTGCTCCATAAATAATTCCCTTTGCCATCAAACTTAGCAATAAAGATATCAAAACATCCATATCCATTGCACCCATTCGCGGCATTTTTATGGGCACCTCCCCCAAAATCTATTAAAGAGCTTGCAAATGCTCCAGTGATATATATATTCCCTTCCTTGTCTCCATAGCAAGAAATACCATTGTCACCTATATCCCCACCAAAACTTTTACTCCATAAATGGTTTCCATCTTTATCAAATTTGACAATAAAGATATCATAACCACCGGCACTTGTAAGTGCACCCCCTCCGAAGTCTATGATTGATGTATTAAAATTGCCTACTATATGTATGTTATCGGATTTATCTATAAAGGCTGAATTGACATTCTCATTACCAGCCCCTCCAAATGCCTTGCTCCATAGATGATTCCCATCAGCATCAAACTTGGCAACAAATATATCAAATTGCCCAGCATTAGTAAGGGGATTCCCTCCAAAGGATATAGGATTACTTGCAAAGACGCCTGCAATAACTATATTACCTGAACTATCAGTCGAGACAGAGTATGCCTCCTCCCATTGACCTCCACCGAATTTCTTACTCCAGATGTGCTTTCCATCGCTGTCAAACTTTGCAAGGAAGATATCGGCACCACCGGCATTTGTAAGTGTACCACCTCCGAAGTCTATACTTGAACCCTCAAAATAGCCGGTAATGTATAAGTTATCGGACTTATCTACAAATATGGAGCGAACAATATCAGTTCCATTTCCACCGAAACTATTACTCCATAAGTGCTTTCCATTGCTATCAAATTTAGCGATGAAGATATCAGAGTAGCCTATCTTTGTATTTGTAAGCACACCACCTCCAAAGTCTATAGTGGAACTTGTGAAAAACCCTGCAATATAGATATTACCAGAACTATCAACAGATACTGAATAAGCCTCATCAGAGCTATCCCCACCAAAGCTCCTACTCCACAGGTGATTCCCATTGCTGTCAAATTTGGCAAGAAAGATGTCAGACCAGCCAGCATGTGCATTTGTGAGTTCACCGCCTCCAAAATTTATTGTAGAACTCTGGAAATGTCCTGTTATGTATACATTATTTGAACTATCTACAGCAACAGAATAGCTATTGTCATAACTGCTCCCGCCAAAGCTCTTGCTCCATAGATGTTTGATATCTATATCATTCTCACACCCATCAATCCAATTACCGTTACAATTCACAAAACCATCCTTACATTCGCACTTGAATCCATTGCAAACAGCGTTATTGCCACAAATCCCGCAGCTACCTCCACAGCCATCATCCCCGCACTCTTTATTGTTGCAATTGGGAATACATATATCTTCAATTGTATCAGACATTGCGTCGTCAGATATATCAGAAATATCGCTAATATCGCCCGGACTAAGGCCATCATCCAGAATATCCTGTATATCATCTTCTGTATCTCCTCCATAATCTCCCCCATCCTCTATGTCTCCTATTTGAGTATCCCGAATATCTCCTGTATCCTCTATATCCTGCCCATAATCTCTGCCTGTATCAGTTGACTCGTTAGTATCCTCTTCACAGGAACAGGAGAGGAAAAACAATGAAAATAGAAACAAAGTTGCTAATATAACTAACCTGATACTCATAATAAAACCTCCTTGAAAGGCTTCTGTGCTCTTAAATATTCTTACAATTCCCTGTGCATATTGGCATTAACCTCTTACCATAATTTTGAAATGATTTCAAATAATTCAAAAGCCAAAAGAGGTAACTGATCGTAAAGATTTATTTATTAGCGGTATTTTCGACGGATGCAATGGATGCTTGATTAAGAGAAAAGGCGGATGCATTGATTTAAATTTTCAGCAAAAGGTAAAGATTTTTATTGATTATTGCTACGATTGTAATAGTATAAAATTGATCTCCGAGTTGTGCCACCTGTAAAATGGTGCTCAACCGATAGGGTACATCTGGAAACGGATGTGCCTCCCGTGTTTGGAAAGGAGTAAGTTTTGTTTCACCCGAAATTAGAATACCTCAGAATCTCCATAATAGATAGTTGTAATCTCAGATGTAAATACTGCAATCCTTATGGGTCGAGTGGATGGAATAAGAAAGAGTATATATCTGCAACCGATATATGTGAGATTGTAAAGTTCTTTTCGAGACTCGGGACGCGAAAGGTTCGAATCACAGGCGGTGAGCCATTGCTGAGAGAGGATATTGATAAAATTATAAGCGGGATAGCCGGTATAGAGGGCATAGAGGATCTGGCACTTACCACAAATGGAGTTCTGTTGCACAAAAAGATCGAGAGTTTGAGAGAGGCAGGCTTAAAAAGGGTGAACATATCCCTCCCATCGGTTGATGAGCAGAGGTTTAAGAGTATTACAGGTGGAGATATGGGATCTGTCATTTCATCCATCGATAAGTCAATAGAACTCGGTATCCCCGTAAAGATAAATGTGGTGGCATTTGGAGAGGAGATTATAAGAGAGCTGGAAAAATTTATAGGTTTTATCAAGAATAGAGATGTAGTGTTACGATTCATTGAGTATATGCCCGTCTGTGCAAATAAATACAGCAGAAAGAGATTTATAGAACTGAGTAGAATCGAGAGTATACTTGTGAGTGATTTTGGCTTTGATTACGAGGAAAGACACAACGAGATGATCTCGAGGGTGTATTATAAGGAGGGTGTAAAGGGGAGGATCGGGTTTATAAAGCCTGTAACAGCCCAGTTCTGTGATGTCTGCAACAAGGTGAGGATAAACTCAAGGGGTGAGTTGAGACCCTGCCTGTTCTCTTCTGTGACTATCAATTTACTGGACCTCATCAGGAATGAATCGGATGGGGATGCAGCAAGAATGCTTCTCGAGTTCTTGAATAGAAATAGTTCGAAGCCGGATATAAGGGCTATATCAAATGGTGATTCAGAGGTAAAAATAAGACTCTTTGAGATAGGAGGATGAAATGCGGGATATATCAAATAAGTATAATACCCTCCGCAGTGCCATTGCTGAGGCAATTGTTGAGGTGAGTAAGAGCTCCATAGAGGCCATCAGGAGCAACTCAGTTCCAAAGGGGGATGTCTTTACTGTAGCCAAAGTGGCAGGGGTGCTGGCCGCAAAGAATGTCTCTCAGATTATTCCTTATTGCCATAACATCCCGGTTGATTTTGTGGATGTGAGATTCGAGTTGCTTGAGAATTCAATCAGGATAGAATCTGAGGTGAGGAGTGTGTACAAGACCGGAGTCGAGATGGAGGCACTAACGGCTGTGAGCGTGGCGGCACTCACTGTCTATGATATGCTCAAGATGATTGATGATACGGTCGTGATAAGCAAAACGAGGCTTGTGGAGAAGAGTGGCGGGAAGAGTGACTTTATAACCGAGCTCGACAGGGGATTGAAGGCAGGAGTTCTTGTGTTATCCGATTCTATATCAGCGGGTAAGAAGAGCGACGAATCCGGGAAGATCATAGTCGAGAGATTGAAAAAGGAGGGAATAGATGTAAGGCATTACGAGATTCTGAGCGATGACCGTGATAAAATTGAGAAGAGACTCATAGAGTTGTGCGATGGACAGAAGTTGGATCTGATACTCACAACTGGTGGTACGGGTTTTTCGCCGCGCGACAATACCCCCGAGGCGACGCTCAAGGTGATTGAGAGACAGATCTATGGGATACCCGAGGCAATACGGGCATACGGACAGGACAGGACGCCATATTCTATGCTCTCGAGGGGTGTGGCAGGTATAAGGGGAAGTACTATCATAGTCAATCTGCCGGGCTCGAGAAAAGGGGTGAGAGAGTCTCTGGATATGCTCTTTCCTGCTCTCTCTCACTCATTCAAGATGCTCTGGATGGGAGGTCATTGATGATAAGTTATAGAGAGGCTCTTGAGATTGTCTTGAGAAATGCAAAACCGATATCGAAGGAAGAGGTAAGGATTCAGGATGCAGTAAATCGATACATCATAAAGGATATCCGTGCCCCGTTCGATATTCCGAGGTTTGATAATTCTGCAATGGATGGTTATGCCATTAAATCACAGGATACGCGGGGGGCATCTAAGGATAACCCGGTGAGATTGAGAGTTTCGGGTGAGATAAAGACGGGAGAATCTTCGAGACGAACTCTTAAAAAGAATGAGGTGTTTTCTATATCAACAGGCTCAAAAATCCCTTTCGGGGCTGATTCGGTGATAATGAAGGAGGATGTGGAGCTACAGGATGGGTACATATTGATTCGCAGAGAGATACGAAAGGGTGAGAATATCAGATTCAAGGGAGAGGAGTTCGAAAAAGGAGAGGTTATTCTGAAAAAGGGGACCGAGATTACTCCATCTGTTGTGGGGCTTCTTGCACTCTGTGGTTTTGAGAGGGTTAAGGTTTATAGATTACCTGTGATCGGATTTGTTTCATCTGGCACTGAACTCGTAGAGCCGGGCGGTAAGGTGCAGGAACATCAGATATATAACTCCAATTACTACTCCATTTCGAGTTTGCTCAGAGTATCGGGGTTTGATGTCAATTATTACGGGATTGTGAGAGATAATTATAGAGAGGCAAGGAGGATAATCGAGAAGGCTGTTGAGAAGTCTGATGTAGTGCTTATCTCCGGCGGTGTCTCTGTAGGGGATGTGGATTATATAAAGGAGGTTCTAAGAGACCTCAAGGTGAAGGAGTTGTTCTGGAGGGTGAGGATCAAGCCGGGTAAGCCGGTATTCTTTGGTAAGAAGGGTAATAAGATAATTTTTGGACTCCCCGGGAATCCTGTGAGCAGTTTTGTAAATTCTTTTCTATTTGTGATACCACTTCTTAAAAAAATGGTAGGAGCAGAGTCTCCATATCATCCCGAATTCAGTGCAGTACTGCAATCGGATTTACACAAGAGAGGTGATAGGCTCGATTTTGTGAGGGGGGTTTATGAGAGTACTGTTGAGGGTATTCAGGTGAGGGTGCTTGGGTCTCAGGGTTCGCATATGATGGGTGGGCTTGCAGATGCAAACTGTCTAATTATCACAGACGAATCAGAACGGATTTACAAAAAAGGAGAAAAGGTAAGAATATATAAATTATGGTAGGGAGAATTTTATCTATAAATGTCAGCAAAAAGAAGGGGGAGAAGAAGACCCCTGTTGATGAGGTGGTTTTGATCGAGGATTTCGGTATAGAGGGTGATGCCCACGGGGGTAGTGAGGTAAGACAGGTGAGTTTGTTAAGGGTTGAGGATATAAACAAAATGAGGGATATGGGAGCAAAGGTTAGTTTTGGCGACTTCGCAGAGAATCTGACTGTTGAGGGAATGGATATATCCGGGATACAGATAGGTGTGTCTATAAGGGTGGGGGAGACCCTGCTTGAGGTGACACAGATAGGGAAGGTGTGTCACGACAGGTGTAATATCTACAGACAGGTTGGTTTCTGCGTAATGCCTGAGTGGGGGATTTTTACGAGGGTTGTAAAGGGCGGAAGGATCAAGATTGGAGATAGAGTAGAGGTTATAAAGAGAAGTGATTTTTCAGAGTAAATTAAGAGAGAGGATTCGCTTCGATAGAAATGAACTGGCGGGGGCATTTGGAGATATAGGCACAGACCTCCCTCTGATTCTCGGGATAATCTCAGCGACCAATGTGGATGTTGCCTCTACTTTTATAATGTTTGGGGCCATGCAGATTCTAACGGGGATAATATATGGGATACCTATGGCGGTTCAGCCGTTGAAGGCTATGGCTGTTATCGTAATAAGTCAGAAGGTAAGTGCAAATGTTCTCTATGGTGGGGGACTCTCTGTGGGAATTGCGATGCTCTTATTGACTATCTCAGGGCTTCTGTCTCTCTTGAATAGATATATTCCAAAGGTTGCCATCAGAGGGATTCAGGTGGGGCTTGGTATATCCCTTTCTACCCTTGCCATAACAAAATATATCACAGGGAATTCGATCTATGACTATATTCTCCCTCTTGTTTCGGTTCTGATAATACTGATTTTATGGAACAACCGAAGATATCCATCTTCTCTGATTGTGATAGCCTTTGGGATTATATATGCCCTGATATTCAATGTGAATCTTGTAAAAGTGGTTTCAGGGGTTGGGGTAAGGCTTCCTGTTTTCAATATCCCGAATGTGGAAGATATAATCAATGGATTTTTTCTCCTCGCCCTCCCTCAGATACCTCTCTCTATGTCCAATTCTGTCTTTGCAACTTCAAAGACCGCAGAGGACCTCTTCCCCGATAGGAGGATAGGTATTACAAAGATAGGCCTCACTTATTCACTGATGAATCTGATAAATCCATTCTTTTGCGGGATTCCTACCTGTCACGGGACGGGCGGACTTGTCGGGCAGTACAACTTTGGCGGACGCACGGGCGGTTCTGTTATTATCTATGGTTCGCTTTATATCATCATAGGTCTATTCTTTTCTGAGTCCTTTAGTGAGATTATCAAGATATTCCCCTTCTCTATTCTGGGTGTGATACTACTTTTTGAGGGGATAGGACTTATTTCGTTTATAAGGGATATGGCTGAAGATAGAGAGAATCTGATGATTGCTCTACTGGTTGCGATTATCTCCGCAAATATGAAGAACGGATATTTAGTAGGGCTCATATTCGGTACCGTTGTATGGTACCTCAATGAATGGAGAAAGAAGAAATCTGACTGATAGAGATAGAGATTTAAGCGCTTTGTATTCAACATATTTATTAAATCTTTACTGATCTTGAGGTTGTACTATGTTTGAGAGGGGTTGATCTGAATTTTTACTTGACTTTCAGGGATGGTACACCATAATACAGTTATGAATTTTGGGATTACATTCTGTTTTATAATGAACAGGTATGATTGAAAGAGGATTACCGAAGTTTTATGAGTAAGATGAGTCGTATCAATATCTCAGATTATGAATTCCCGACACAGGACTGTGTCTTCGGGGATTTAAATATGCATACTAATGAATCTGCATCTTGATAAGAATATCTGTTCAAACTATAGTAGCCCTTCTCAGCAAATAAGGATAATGAGTGAAGATTGGACTAAGAAGAATATTTTTTGTCCAAATTGCGGTAGCGGAATCGAAAGATACGAAAACAATAACCCGGCAGGGGATTTTTATTGCGGAGTTTGTAAGGAAGAATTCGAGTTGAAGAGTAAAAAGGGCAAATTGGGTTATTCTATTGTGGATGGAGCATATTCAGTAATCTCTTCGAAAATCAGGAATGGCTTGATACCAAACTTTTTCTTACTGGTCTATAGCTATGATCTAATGGTAACGAACTTTTTTGTTGTTCCGAAGCATTTTATTACACTGGATGTAGTTGAAAAGAGAAAGCCACTGTCCTCTACCGCGAGAAGGGCCGGATGGATAGGCTGTAATATATTATTGGGACAAATCCCATCTTCCGGAAGGATTTATTACATAAAGAATTGCGAAATAGGAAAGAATATTATGGATAGATGGAGAAGTACATTATTTTTACGAGATAGGAGATATGACTTGAGAGGATGGACCCTCGATATAATGAATTGTATAGATAAGATAGACAAAGAGGAGTTTGAACTTGAAGATATTTATAAATACGAAGATAGTCTAAGATTGAAATACCCCAACAACAGACATATAAGAGACAAGATTCGTCAGCAATTGCAATTTTTGAGAGATAAGGGATATCTAATTTTTACCAATAGGGGGAAATATAAGAAGAGATTTTCAAATTGAGGTTTTTTATTAAGCGATTGGTTTAAGAAGGCTCGGTACAGGGATGTTCTGGAGTATATTCAGAGTGTCAATTGTCATTATAAGTTCAATGAACTGCCTCTCTCGTGGCTGGGCTTGCCTGTTTAACAATATAGGAAATAGGTAAAAATTTGATAGACAATTTCGGTTTATACTGCTATTATTATGTTGTGCATTTTAGCAATTTGCTAAAATAAAAGTTTTAATAGAGAGGTGTCATATGAGAAAAGTATTTTTACTTTTCCTTGCATTATTTCTTCTATACTCCTTTCCGGGGTATTCGGCGGGGAATCTGTATTATGTCTATAACCCCCTTGGTGGCTCCACGGGTGGAAGGCTCTATCTGTTTGGACTGGCTAATAATACGGAGGTGGAGGTCTGGGGGCTGGACAATCCGAATTATCACTGGGGTCCAATTACTTTAGGGAAAGGGGCAATCAGGATTGTAAGTCTCCCCGTTGGACACTTCAAGGTTCGTTCATATAAAAATCCCATAATTGCCCAGATGGGTGGCGGATATAACTTCTTTGCTCACGAGAATGCGGGCACGGTCTTCTATTCTACGGTGGATCCCAGGATAAGAGTGGGAAAAAAGTTCCTGTTTTATACACCTGTTGGGGATGCCTCCAGAACTGAGACGATATTCGTAATTGTAGCATACGAAGCCGCAAGTACTGGCGCTGCCTGTAATCCTGCCTCAACTCAGTGCACCTGTGGTGTCTGTATTATGGATGAAAGCAGGAATATCAAGGGACAGTTCAATATGAATGCCGAGGAGTTCAGGGATGTGAGGGCATATATAGGATTTCACGAGATTACATTGATCGAGAGCGTTGGAAATATTGCCGTTGTATCTGCCGCTGTGGATGGGTATGATGTGAACCCCTCCGAGAATGGTACGGATGTAGGTAAGAAATTCTACTGCCCTGTAATGCGGCTAACCACTAACGGTGGAGATATCGCTGCTTTTTCTTTCGAGAATAATACCAACATTCAAATTTATGCCTTCAACGGGACCTGTGCAGGGAAGTGGTTGAATATCACCGGTAGTTGCGCAAACTGTGATGCAAATGGTTGCTGTACAACTGCTTGTACAAGGACGCTCTCTGCAAATGAGGTCTATTTCAGGAATAATCTCGGTGTTGCAGGTGATACGAGGAATTACAGGATTACCTCGGATAGGGATATAAAGGTGTGGTGTGGAGATACTCAGGGCGGGACTACGATCTCTTATATGGGAGATGACATTGCCCAGCAACTCGATAAGGCAGGGCTCGATATAATCTTCAATACCCAGACCCTTGGGGCGAATATATTTGCGATGTACGATAATACAACCGTTACGATTACAAAGGTCTCGGGACCCGGAGTTCAGCCGGCATCTCCACGGACATTGAATGCAGACGGGTACATAGATTTGCTTGCAAATAATTATCTGAATACGGTTTATAGAGTGCAATGTGATAAGCCCTGTGTGGTTCAGACCGGGGGTGGTGATGCCTATGATAATTTCCAGTTACAACTTAAGGTTATGCCCGATATCGATGCCGATGGTGACGGGATAAGCGATATTCACGAGGGGAGATTCGACGCTGTACCGCCTGATACAGATAAGGATGGAATACCTGATTATCTCGATACAGATTCTGACGGAGACGGAGTGCCGGATAGTATTGAGGCGGGTGATGATGACTTTCTGACGCCACCTGTTGATACAGATGGTGATGGAATACCTGATTTCAGGGATCTGGATTCGGATGGGGATGGTATTCCCGATAGTGTCGAATACAGTGTTTCTGTCGGAGAGTGTAAGACGGGTGCTCAGCTTTCTGATTGTGATAATGACGGTATATATAACTTTCAGGATACGGACTCTGATGGGGATGGGATACCCGATTCTGTGGAGGGAACTGGAGATAAGGATTGTGATGGAAATCCAAATTATCTGGATATAGATGACAATGATGGTCCCTGTGGAGATAAGGACAATGATGGGGTCCCGAATGGTGCTACCTCTTCACCTCCCACCTGTAATAATTGGGTTTTAACAGTCAACTGCACAACGCCCGGCGAGAGGTGTATATGCTATTGTTCCAATGCGAATACATCCACCTGTATGGATCCGGACAGCCCGGATTCTGATGGGGATAATATACTCGATGGGTATGAGGTGGGACCAGATCCATCTCATCCTTATGATCACGATGGGGACGGCATCCCTGATTCCCTCGACCAGGACTCTGATGGCGATGGTATTCCGGACTCCGAAGAGAAGGGGAATAGCATACTCAATCAGCCGCCCCTCGATACAGATTACGATGGGATTTATGATTTTCAGGATACAGATTCAGACAATGACGGTATCCCCGATTCTGTCGAATATAATCCCCCTTCGGGGCAATGTAAAGGACCACTTACTGACTGTGATAATGATGGGATACCGAACTACCTGGATGTGGATTCCGATGGAGATGGAAAAGGTGATTATTTAGAGGGGTTCGATGACAACGACGGTGATGGTGCACCAAACTATCTCGATATTGATGACAGGGATGGTCCGCTTGGCGATATAGATGATGATGGGCTCGTAAATTCAGTAGAACAGACTATTGGTACGGATACACATAATGCGGATACGGATGGTGATGGGATAAGCGATTACTATGAGGTGTGTCCGTACACGGGAGTTTGTAATCCTCTCAACCCGGCTGATACAGATGGTGATGGGTTGATTGATGCCAAGGATCTTGATTCGGACAATGATGGCATTACCGATTCAGTAGAGAGGGGGAATGTCTTTATAAATGAGGCCCCTCGCGATACGGATGGAGACGGGATACCCGATTTCAGGGACACTGATTCGGATAATGATGGGATACCGGATTCTGTCGAAGGGACTGCTGATACGGATGGAGATGGGATACCCAATTACAGGGATTGGGATTCTGATAATGATGGCAAATCAGATCAGATAGAAGGTACCGGGGATGTGGATGGAGATGGAATACCAAACTATCTGGATTCGAATGACATAGATGGGCCTATTGCCGATGCCGATGGAGATGGTCTTACTAATCAGGAGGAGGATCTGGCAGGTTCGAATAAGTACAATCCCGATACAGATGGAGATCATATCGGTGACAGATTCGAGGTATGTCCTACCTCAGGTGTGTGTGATCCCGCTCATCCAGTGGATACAGATGGTGATGGAATCCCTGATTTTGCGGATACCGATTCGGATAATGATGGAATTCCGGACCTCGTAGAGAGTGGATTACCAGCGGGTGCATATAATTTTCCGCCCAGAAACTCTGACGGAGATGGACAGTACGACTTCCGGGATACCGATTCAGATAATGATGGAATCCCTGATAGTGTCGAGGCAAATCCAGCATCGGGTGAGTGTATAGGCCCGCTAACCGATTGTGACAATGATGGTATCCCAAACTATATCGATACCGATTCTGATGGAGATTCCAAGCCTGATATCGTCGAAGCTACTTCAGATGTAGATGGAGATGGGAAGCCAAACTACCTCGATAGAGATGACAATGATGGTCCAGATGGGGATTCTGACAATGATGGTCTGAAGAATAGTGTCGAGATAAGTATTGGCTCTAATCCCAATAATGCAGATACAGATGGAGATGGAATAAATGACTTCTATGAGGTCTGTAAGAATTATACAAACTGTAATCCCTTTGATGTCTCTGATAGAGATGGAGATGGTATTAAGGACTTCAATGACTCTGATTCCGATAATGATGGTATTCCTGACTCTGTGGAGTATGGAAGGGGACAGCCAAATCAGTCGCCGGTTGATACAGATGGAGATGGTACACCGGACTTCAGGGATCTGGACTCTGATAATGATACCATACCCGATAATGTAGAGTATGTCCCCAACTTTTCGCTATGTACCAACCCTATTTGCAATACCCTCTATCCGGATGCGGACGGCGATGGGATTATGAATTTCAGGGACTATGACTCCGATGGAGATAATAACCCGGATATCTTTGAGTTGACAAACGATATAGATGATGACGGGATACCCAACTGGCTTGATTCCTCTGACAATGTAGAGTGCAGGAGCGGAGATACACTTGCCTGTCCGGGCTCAAGTGTTGGTATCTGCAGACCTGGAACGAGGCTTTGTATTGATTTTCACTGGTCCACCGAATGTTATGGGAAGGTGGATCCTCAGCCGGAGATCTGTGATGGGCAGGACAATGACTGCGATGGCACTACAGATGAGGCTGATAGTGGTGGGCCCCTCTCTATCCCCTGTGGCTCTGATATAGGTGAATGTAAGAAAGGACTCTATATTTGTATAAATGGAAAATACACAACTGAGTGTATTGGAGAGGTGAAACCTCAGCCTGAGATATGTGATGGTCTGGATAACAACTGCAATAATGCAGTGGATGAGGGTTGTAGCTGTATAAACGGACAGACGAGGAATTGTGGTATCAATGTTGGGGAATGTAGATTTGGAACACAGACCTGTACTAATGGAGAGTGGGGACCCTGTGAAGGTGCGATCAACC
>Ga0078972_1001712_pt3 | contig 28045 bp, 21 predicted proteins | sample YelNatPaOPGAMG01_FD_67568 | JGI IMG/M metagenome (GOLD analysis project Ga0078972, IMG submission 67568) | Hot spring thermophilic microbial communities from Obsidian Pool, Yellowstone National Park, USA - OP-RAMG-01 (SPADES assembly) (version 2) | ecosystem: Environmental > Aquatic > Thermal...
CTGTATTGCCAGCGCTTGCATTCGGCATGGCACCGCGGCTCACGGTGTACCCCTTTGCGGCAAGCGCCTTTGTGATGATCTGGGCCGCTTTTTCAGCATCGGTGCTGTTCCTCAGGAAAACGCCGATTTCCTGCTGTTCATTGGATTTCATGTTCAGGTCTGCCGACAGGTCCACAAATGAGACAAAGGCGCTATTCATGCCGCCTGCCGCGCTGTCATCATATATCCCAGCAACTTTGTAATCGGTGATATTTTCCTGGCCCGAAGCGGTAGTAAGCCGCACCATTACTTGATCTCCGATAGAAAGTCCGAAACGGCTTGCAGTCTGAGCGCTCATAAGCATGCTTCGAGAACTCGCGACACCATTCCAATCTCCCTTCGAAAGTATGAGCGAATCGTGATAGAGCTGATCCTTTGCCCAGTCAATGCCGCGCAGGGTGAGTTGCACTTCGCGCGAACCAAATACAACTGTGGCGCGGGCTTGCGATATCGGCGACACTGTGCGGATGTCGGGATAGGCGTTACGGACGATATCCACCACCGCTTCGTCAGCAAAACGGTTCTGCAGCCTTCCGCTCCAGCTGGCGGTATACCCCGAAACAAGCACATGGCCTCCGGCATACAGCGTCACATTATCCTGAATAGCCGAATCCATGCCGTTTACAAAGCCCGAAATCAGAGTCATAACGAGGGCACTGAATGCAACCGCTCCCCCCAGTGCAATTGTCCGGTGCGGCTGCCTGCGCACATTTCGCGCTGCGAGCTTCAGATGTATCAAGCGCATAATCAGTCTCCTCTCATGGCGATAACCGGCTCGATCCGCAGCGCGACGATAGTCGGATACCAGGAAGCGCCAAGTCCCATTGCAAGAATCCATAGGAATGCGCGAATCGCTGCGCCCGCCGAAACCATCGGCTTGAGCACTTGACCTCCGAATAGTGCCTCGAAAAATAGATTCGGAGCCCGGATGCCGGATTTGCCCAGCAAAAGAAGAACGACTAGACCGATCGCCAGCCCTGCCGCGCCCGCAATCACGGCAAGAAACGCAGTCTCGTACAGAATCATGTTCCGGACGACACGCCGCTTGGCCCCGATAGCGCGCAATGTACCAATTTCGTAGAGCCGCTCGTTTACCGAAATAATGAGCACATTCATCATGATCATGACCACGACGACGGCAACGACTGCCACCAGGAGGTCAAACGCGAGCCGGATTGTGACCGCCGTGCGAGCAACCTTGCCCGCGCCTGCAACCCAGTCCTGCACGCGGTCACCATCTCCAATCTGCTTCGAAAACGCAGATAGATCCGAAAGAAGCCTTGCAGAACTGGCGCCTGGCTTGACGCGAATCAGCAGGAATTGCCAGGCCGGCACTACTTCAGCTTTGACAGCTCTGTCAGCATTGACAGCTTTGTCAGTTTTGTCAGCATTGACAGCGCCCTGCCCAGAGAGCCCAGCACCGCTGGCGCCGGAAGCAACAGAGGGGTCTGACCCCTGTTTTGCTTCGGGGTCTGACCCCTGTTTTGCATTTCCACTTACAAACAGATTTTCGAACAATGCGTTCGGGTCAAAATTGTTCACAAACGAAGCTTCCTGACCTGTCAGCACCGGCGCTCCATCCCGCAGGCTTGCAAATCCCAAAAGGTCACGCATCGTATCTGCATCGGCGAGTGTAATTCCCGCAAGTTGCTGATTGCTCTGGTTGAACTTGATTACGCCTTTTACCGTCACCTCGCGAATAACCGTTCCGGCTGAGTTAGCAAGAGCGGTCATTATAATCTTCGAGCCAGGCTGCACAGGTGCAGGGGCACTTTTGTTGAGCAAAGCGAGCGTGGGCTCGGAAAGCAGGACCCATGGCCCATCGCCTTCTTTCGGCCAGCCGCCGCTCACCAGCGTCACGTTGTCAGGAAAGAATTTCCTGTAATCATCGGCATTTACGCCAAAGCAGTATCCAGAGCCGAGCTCCGTCTCGCCAATGCCGAAATCCACCTGTCCGCTCAACAGCGGGAGCGTTGCTGCGACATCATGGCGCCCAGCCAGAAAATCCTCATATTTTTTTATCTGCGCAATGTGCGGAAGCACCTCTTCGCTTCCAGCCGTTTCGCCCAGCACTGTTGTCGGGAATTCCGTCGGTCCGGTGACCATGAGATCGCCTGTGTACCCTTGCACGAACATGTGTTGAAGACCCGAAAGTGCGGTATCGATAAAAGAATTGCCAATAAAGAGAATGAGAATGCCCATCCCCATGATCATCCCGATCAGCAGGGATTTGCGTCGGTGCAGGCCGAGATTTCCCCATGCGAGCCGCGCTGCGATCATAGCTGTCCGCCCTCGGTGCCCGTTGCTTCAGCCGTTTCGAGATTGGCCGCGAGGTGCGTAGCCGAAGCGCCGCTGCGACGTCGATCTTCGATTATCCTGCCATCTTTGAGGCGGATAACATGGTCGGCCTCTTCGACGATATCCGGATCATGGGTGCTGAAAATGAAGGTAGTGCCAAAAGACTCATTCATATGCCGCATAAGGCGGAGAATACTTTCGCCGGTGGCCGAATCGAGGTTGGCGGTAGGTTCGTCTGCAAGCACGATTGCAGGCTTCATAACGAGGGCGCGGGCGATGGCCACGCGCTGGCGCTGGCCGCCGGATAATTCTGCCGGTTTATGCAGCATGCGGTCTTTAAGCCCTACGCTCTCTATGAGAAAATCCACCCACTCTTTGCGCTCGGCCTTGCTCTCGACCTTGGGCTGACTGCGTGCCGATTGGCTGTCCAGAAGCAGCGGTAATTCGACATTTTCGCGGATATTGAGTACAGGGATCAAATTGAATGTTTGGAAAATAAAACCGATTGACGTATGACGGAGCTCGGTGAGGCTGTCGTCATCGAGGTCGCTGGTGCGCTTGCCGCTTACGACGACGGTGCCCGAAGTGGGCTTGTCGACGCAGCCGATGAGGTTGAGAATTGTTGTTTTCCCTGAGCCTGAGGGCCCGGCGATGCTCACAAAATCACCTGCATGGATATCGAGCGAAATATCCTTGAGCGCTTCCACTTCGACCGTATCGAGAAAGTAGACTTTCCTGACCTTATCGAGACTGATGATGATGTCCGACATGGCACTTCCTTTTCAGAATTTCATCGTCAATCGTATTGATTCCCAGGCTTTAAATCCATATGAAATGCCTGAAAATATGATGAATAATTATAACAATGATGTGGCAATATCTTGGCCATAGCCTGCCGTCCTCATGCCAGCCCGCCAGCCACTTGGACAAGCCGGCGGCCGCCCATTATACTCAATCATTATGGCATACAGCGGGTTACAGGAATTCATTTCCTTTCTCGAGCTGAAAGGCGAGCTTGTGCGCATTTCCGCGGAAGTCGACCCCATTCTCGAAATCACCGAAATTGCCGACAGAGTGATGCGGCGCGGCGGCCCTGCCCTCCTCTTCGAGCATGTGCGCGGTTCGCGGTGGCCGCTTCTCATCAATGCGTATGGATCCGAAAAACGCATGGCCTGGTCGCTCGGCGCAGAAAGCCTCGACGAAAAAGCAGGCGAAATCGATTCGCTCATCCGTTGGGCTTGGAGCCAATTGAGGGATTTTTCGCTGTTCACAGCCTTGCCTGAGGCACTATCTAGATTGCCGATCGCGCGTTCGCTCATGCCGAAAAAGGTAGGGCGCGCGGCAGTCCGCGAAGTCGAGGATGAGGGCGGCTTCGACACATTGCCAATTCTCCAGTGCTGGCCGAAGGATGGAGGACGGTTCCTGACTCTGCCGGTCGTCTGCACAATCGATCCCGAAACAAGCGCTCAGAATTGGGGCATGTACCGCATGCAAATCTACGATGATCGCACCGCTGGCATGCATTGGCACATCCACAAGGATGCTGCCCACTTTTTCCAGAAATACCGAGCGCAGGGTCGCCGCATGCCAGTTGTCGTCGCCCTCGGCGGAGACCCCGCTGTCACCTACGCATCTACTGCACCATTGCCCGAAGGCATTTGGGAAGCGATGTTCGCAGGTTTCTTGCGCGGCAAACCTGCCGAAGTCGTCGAGATCGGCGACACGGGCATTCTCGCCCCTGCCGATGCCGAATTCATCCTCGAAGGGTATGTGGACCCTGATGAGGAGCGCCTCGAAGGGCCCTTCGGTGACCATACAGGCTTCTATTCCCTGCCCGATGGCTACCCGGTTTTCCATCTCGAGCGGATGACGCGGCGTAAAACTCCTGTCTACCCTGCCACTATCGTCGGCATTCCGCCCAAAGAAGACTGTTTCCTTGCTAAGGCGACCGAACGGCTCTTTTTGCCCCTCCTTAAGCAGCTTTGTCCTGAGATCACGGACATCAACATGCCGCTCGAAGGCGTTTTCCACAATTGTGTGCTCGTTTCGATCCGCAAGCGTTACCCCGGCCAGGCGCGAAAGGTTATGCATTTTCTTTGGGGCATGGGACAGCTTATGTACACAAAGTTGATCATAGTAATCGACGACGACATCTCGCTCAAGGATCTTTCGATGGTCGCCTGGCGGGTATTCAACAACATCGATGCAAAGCGTGATTTTGAATATTCGGAGGGCCCTTTGGATGCGCTCGACCATTCTTCGCCCAAGCCGCGCTTCGGTACGCGACTTGGAATCGACGCGACGCGCAAATGGCCCGAGGAAGGCTACGACCGCGAATGGCCGGATCCTCTCGCGATGCGCCTCGATATCGTCGAGCTTGTGAATTCGCGCTGGAAGGAATATGGCATCGAGCTCGACTGAACAGGGCATTTTCAAGCGCCTCGGCATGATCGGCGATTCGGTCATGATTACGCACACCCTGTTTTCTCTTCCCTTTGTCGTGGCCGCGATTCTCCTCGAAACAGGAGGCCGCCCACCTGCCGCCAAGCTCCTGTGGATCATTGTCGCCGCCTTCGGCGCACGCAACGCAGCCAATGCCTTGAATCGAATTATCGACCGCGACATCGACGCAAAAAACCCGCGCACTGCGGATCGCCATCTTCCATCCGGCAAGCTTGCGCCTCGAGAACTGTGGATTTTTACATTCGCAATGCTCGCTCTGCTTGTGCTGGGCGCGGCGATGCTCAATCTGCTCTGTCTGGCGCTTTTGCCGGCTGCAGGTATCCTGCTTTTCGGCTATTCCTACACAAAGCGCTTTACCTGGCTCTCGCACTACTGGCTCGGAGTGGCTTGTTCTGCGGCAACCATGGGAGCTTTTCTAGGCATTTCCGGAGCATTCCATTTTCGGTATTTCCCTTTGACAGCAGGCGTTGCGCTCTGGGTCGCCGGCTTTGACATTATCTACGCTCTGCAGGATATCGAATTCGATCGTAAAGAGCATTTGCATTCGATCCCCGCACGCTTCGGAGAGACATATGCCAGAATCATTGCCGCAGCAAGCCATCTTGGCGCTTTTGCCGGCTTTGCAAGTGTCTATCTTTTTTGGGATTCTGCCGGTTTTTTTACCGCAATCGGGCTAGCATTCTGTTTCGTTCTTCTTATCGCGGAACATCTCATCGCAGCGCAGAAAACACAGAACCGCATCAAGCTTGCAGCATATACCCTCAATCAGATTATTCCCATTGTTTATTTATGTGGTGTTGCGCTGGATATATACCTGCGCTAAAATGAATCTATGGCGATGCGCTACCTCGTCTGCATCACAGGCGCTTCCGGTGCCTTATATTCATTGCGTCTCATGTCTGCGCTTGCATCGAGAGGCGTCATTCTCCACGTTGTGGCGAGCCAGTGGGGCGCACGCGTGCTTTTGCAAGAAACGGGCCGGCCGCTCGGCTATTGGCTTGGAAAGCTCAGGCTTCAGGGCGGGCCTGACGGAGGCCCTGCGCTCATCACGATGCACGACAGCAGCGACTTTTCAGCGCCTATCGCCTCAGGTTCTTTCAGATTGAATGGAACAGTCATCGTGCCGTGCTCGATGGGCACTCTGGGTTCCCTTGCAAGCGGAGCCTGCTCAAATCTGATTCACAGAGCTGGAGCAGTTGCCCTCAAAGAAGGCTGGCCCCTCATTGTAGTCCCGCGCGAGACACCGCTTTCCCTTGTATCGATAAGGGCGATGGCCACCCTCAAGGAAGCTGGTGCTGTCATCCTTTCCGCATCGCCGAGTTTCTACGGCAAGCCCGAAAACATCGAGGCCCTTGTCGACACAGTCGTGTACAGGATACTTGACCATCTGGGTATAGTCGATAAAAATATATACAGATGGAGTCGAGAGGAGCCTTAAGAATCATGAAAATTTTTACTTTTCTCATCTTTGCCCTTGCAGTGCTCGTTCAGCCTTTTACACAAGCTTCAGCGCAGCAATCTCAGACTGCCCCTTTGAGTATTGGCATTTTCGCCGATGCAGATTCGCTGCCCCTTATCGTCGCTGATAGCGAAGGCTTGTTCCAGAAAGAAGGCATCTCAGTCAAGCTTGTTCGATTCTCGAGCGCAATCGAGCGGGATTCGGCGCTTCAGGCAGGAAAGATCGATGGCGCAGTTACCGATGTGCTTGCTGTCATTCTCGCGAATCAGGGTGGGTTTCCGCTTAAGATTACGAGCCTCACCAATGGCCGATATGGCGTCGCAGTTTCACCCAAATCGAATATTCAATCCATGAAAGAGCTCGAAGGCAAGAATGTTGCCGTTTCCCTCAATACCATTATTCATTATTTTGCCGATTGGAGCGCGAAAGAAGCAGGCCTCAAGGCTGATTCGCTCAACCTGGTTCCAGTCCCCAAAATGCCGGTGCGGCTCGAAATGCTGCTTTCGGATCAAATCCCTGCCGCAGTCATGCCTGAACCATTTCTGACCACTGCCAAGCTTCGCGGCGCAAAAATCCTCGTTTCTTCCGACGATTCCGGCCTCGAAGCAGGTGTTCTCGCATTTCCGCCCTCGGTAATTGCGAAAAATGCCGATGCGCTCAAAGGATTCTATCGTGCCTACTGGAATGCCGCACAGCGTATCAACGCCCAGCCGGATCAGTACAGGAACATGCTGATCGAATCGCTCAGTTTCCCGGAAGAAGCTGCGCGCGTCTTTGTATTTCCGCACTATGTCAAACCGCGGCTCCCTGCGCAGACGAGCATCGAAACGGCTGAACAATGGCTTTTATCCAAAGCCCTCATAAAATCGTTGCCCAAAACCGCTGACCTTGTCGATGCCAGCATGGTAGTTGGATGGTAAGTCTCGAAGATATCAGTTTCTTTTATACTGTCCACGGTGTACCGAAGCCGGTCTTCGAGCATTTTTCTGCACAATTCGAGCATGGCCGCATCACTGCAGTAATAGGTCCATCCGGCTGTGGCAAGACTACGCTTTTGCGCCTTATCGCCGGGCTCAATGCACCGCAGAGCGGCAGAATTGTCGTTGAGGGCCGGCAGGAAGGGGAGTACCAGAGCCGCAAGGTCCCGGCTGCTGGGCCGCGCATAGCCTTCATTTTCCAAGATTTCGGCCTTTTGCCATGGCTGACTGTCGAGCGCAATGCGGGGCTCGGGCTGGAAGCGCTTGGTATCCCTCCAGGGGAGCGCCATGCGCGGGTCCAAGGTATTCTTGAAGAGCTTGGCCTTTCCGAATGGCGAAAAGCCTATCCAGTGAGGCTTTCCGGCGGTATGCAGCAGCGCGTTGCAGTTGCCAGGGCTCTTGCCATCGATGCAGACATCATCCTTATGGATGAACCATTTTCGAGCCTGGACGCGCTGACCCGCGAATCGGTCCAGGACATGCTGCGCAGTATTCAGCGAGCGCACCATACCACAATCATTATAGTCACTCATTCGATCGAAGAGGCTGTGTATCTCGCCGATTCTGTTGTCGTGCTTGACGGGAGCATGCCTGCAGACCATTGCCAGGTTGTAGACAATCCGCATGTATGGGAAGAAGAATCGGCGGGGCGCGCTCTGGCTGGCATGCAAGACCCCATGGTTCAAAAGCAGCCTGACAGCTTACGCGACGCATCATTGAATCCGCGGGAGACCAGCGGTTACCTTGCCGCGGTCGGTGCGCTTCGCCATGCCTTCAATCAGGCCGTTGCACAAAAAGCCGAAGCAGAGATGGCTGCAGGGGCATTTGCTGGGCAGGCAGCACGAGCGGAAGTGAATGTTTCAGAAGCACAGTCTGCGCGCAAAAAGCTTGCGCCGTCTGTTGCGCGATTTCTCGCGAGGTCAGCGCAAATTTTTGCAGCAGCGATATTTCTTGTAGCAGCATGGTGGGCTGCGGCCGCGCTCGTGCAGCGTCCGTTTTTGCCTTCACCCTCGCTCGCTTTTGCCAAATTCGCATCGAATCTGCAGAAAGGTGTTTTCGAGGTTCATGTGCTTGCGTCGGCGCGCCGCGTATTTTTTGCGCTTCTGGCCGCGGGTCCGCTTGCATGGGTGCTTGGGCTACTCGCCGGACGCATTCCATTTTTCGACAATATCTTCGCGCCGCTTGTCTACTTTTTGCATCCGTTGCCAAAAGTCGCTTTTCTACCCATTCTTATGCTCTTTCTGGGGCTGGGCGATGCATCCAAGATTGCGCTGATGGGCCTAGTCATTTTTGGACAGCTTTTCGTGACAGGGAGGGATGCGGCAAAAGGCATCGCACCGGCGTTGCTCGACAGTGTGCGAACCTTGGGGTTTTCGCGGCTCTCCATTATTCGGCTTGCAATTGTGCCGTCGACAACGCCGTCGCTCATGTCGGCACTGCGAGTGAGCTTGGGTACCGCGATTGCAGTGCTCTTTTTGTCGGAAACATTCGCTTCGGTCGATGGCCTTGGCTGGTACATCATGGATGCTTGGTCGAGAATTGATTACCCCGACATGTATGCGGCAATTCTTGCGCTCTCGTTGTTCGGGCTTTTTGTATATTTCACGATCGATGCGATCGAAGCGGTCCTGCTGCGATGGCGAGAGCGCACGTGAGTCCGCACCCTGCGGCATCTGACTGCATTTTCCTGAAGGCTCAGGTTCATTCTGCAGGAAGCACGCGCACCAGGGCTTCGTTCAAGCCGATCCAGACAGGCTCGCCCTCCGAAGGAATGGCTTTCCCCGAAGGATCATCAATCTGAACCAGGATTTCCCCCGTTTCGGTCTTTACATAGATTTCGACGCTCGACCCTAGATACACCCGCGCGGTGACGGTTCCCGACGAGATCGCATCTTGCTTTTCCACAAACCTGAGCGATTCGGGTCTTGCCATAATGACGGCACGGGATCCTATGCCAAGCCCCTCTGCAGCCGAGCCAGCACGGATTCTCTTTCCTCCTACGGTACAAATCGCTCTGCCGCCAGCTTCGATTCCTTCAAGCTGTGCAGGAAAGAAAGCAACCTTGCCCACAAAGCCCGCGACGAACATCGAACGCGGTCTTTCGTAGATATCGCCTGGCGTGCCTATCTGCTGAATTACACCGTCGCGCATAACAATCACGCGGTCTGAGAGGCTCATGGCTTCGATGCGATCGTGCGTAACGTAGATGGCCGTAATGCCAAGCGATTTCTGGATGCGGCGAATTTCTACCCGCATCTGCTCGCGCAGAAGAGCATCGAGGTTGGAAAGCGGTTCATCCAGAAGCAGAACCTGGGGCTCGACAACCAGGGAGCGCGCCAGTGCCACGCGCTGCTGCTGACCACCGGAAAGCCGCCCCGGTGCACGGTGAGCAAGTTCGGCGAGGCCAACCAGTTCGAGTGCGGTTCTCACCCTGTTCTCGATTTCAGTGTGGCTAAGCTTGCGGATTTTGAGCCCATAGGCGACATTGTCGAATACATCCATGTGCGGGAACAGACCGTACGATTGAAATACCGTGGCGGTCTGCCGGCCGTTCGGCGGCAGATAGGTCACATCCGTGTCGCCGATAAGAATCTTGCCCTTCGTCGGCAGCTCAAAACCGCCGATCATGCGGAGCGTCGTCGTCTTGCCGCAGCCCGAAGGCCCCAGCAAAGTCACCAGCTCACCCGGCTTCACCTCAAAATTCGCATCTTCCACCGCATGGACCTCTGCCCTGCTCTTTGGATCCTTGAAAATTTTCGTCACATGGGAAAGGGTCACAGGCACGGATTTAGTTGCCATATTCACAATTCCTTTTCTTTAAAAAGGGGTCAGACCCTTTTTACGATTTGCCTCACCTCATTGGGCGGTCACGGTCTTTTCCAAAAATTCGCTCTGACGTATTACAAGGCGCATGAGCCCGAAAACCGCCAGCACGATAATGATAAGGGTTGTCGCAAGCACGCTCGCCAAGCCGAATCGCAGATTCTCCGAAAAGTTGTAGATCTGGATCGTAATATGGTACCAGCGCGCGCTGATAAGGAAGATAATTGCCGAGACAGCAGTCATCGAACGTACGAATGTGTAGGACATGCTCGAAATGAAAGCCGGCCTGATGAGCGGCAAGATTATCGTCCTGAAAATGGTGGCCTGGTCAGCGCCCAAGTCCGCCGCCGCCTCCTCAATCGACGGATCGATCTGGCGCAGGGCAGCTACACCCCCTTCGAGCCCTACCGGCAGTTCGCGGATGACATAGTTGATTACCAGAATCGCGCCAGTCCCGACCAGCAGGAGAGGAGGCTTGTTGAATGCTAGAATGAAGCTGATACCTACCAGCGTGCCCGGAATGGCAAACGGCGTCATGATGAGCGATTCGAGGATGCGCTTACCGGGGAATTTTTTGCGCACGAGAATCACCGCAGCCACCATCGAGAGAATACCCGCAATCGGCGTCGCGATCCCCGCCAGCGTAATCGTCGAAATCAGAGCCTGTTTGCCTCTCGTCAGCGCTTCGCGGATATTCACCAGCGTGAAGGTGTAATCGATGCCCCAATTCTTGACGAAACAGCCTGCAACAATGGTCAAATATAGAGCGACGATAAGCCCGCTCACCACGACGACAAAACCGGTCAAGGCGCGCCGCGCCCCCGGAGCCGCCAAATCCGACAGCCGAGTCGAAGGCTTACCAGTCACCACGACAAAAGATTTCCTGCTCACCCAGCGGCGCTGTACCAGAAATGCAGTCAGCGTGGGCAACAGCAGGAGCAATGACAGCGCAGCTCCGTTATTCAGCCTGCTCATGCCCGTCACTTCGATGTACGATTCCACCGAAAGCACTCTGTACGATCCCGACAACAGCAGGGGATTCGCAAAATCAGCCAGCGAATTGGTGAACACGAGGAGCCAGCTCGAAAGCAAACCCGGCGCGGCGAGCGGCAGCGTCACATGCGAAAATGTATGCCACCGCGATGCATTGAGATCGAGCGATGCATCCTCAAGCGTGGAATCGATCGCCTGCAGAACCCCCTCCATCGTCAGAAATGCAATCGGGAACATGCTGATAGTCTGCACCAGCGCAAGCCCGCCCAGCCCGTAGATATTGAAATTCTGCAGACCAAGCCATTGCTTCGTGATGATGCCATTCTTGCCGAACAGAAGAATAATCGACAGGGTCAAGGAGAATGGCGGCGAAATGACGGGCATTGTTGCGAGCGCGGTCACGAGCTTCTTGCCCTTCATACTCGTTCGCGCCACTGCGAATGCGTACATGAAGCCGATGAAAGTCGAGATGGTCGCCGTCACAATGCCGAGCTGAATCGAACCCCACAATGCCTGGAGGTATTGCCGGTTCGACAGTATCGTCTTCCAGACATCGAAGCTGAATCGGCCTTGCTTTATCAGTGTGAGACGCACAGCTTCGAACAGGGGATATGCCACAAAGGCGACAACGACCGCTGCAAGCACCAAAATCGCGTAGCCGCTTATGGGATCTCGCGAAAAGGTCGCTATCCCGAACCCGAGCGCAAACAGCACAAAGGCGACGACAGCCAGCGTCTGCACAAGCTTTCCGAATGCTATGTATCCCGATGCATCCGCCGCAACCAAGAGCACAGCGCGCGCAGAGCTGTTTTGAGCATCCGGCACGGGGACAACAACCAGGGTATAGGGCACACCGGCAAACGTTACTCTCGAAGGCCAGCGGAACACCTCGAGATACGAAACCGACTCAGCCGCTTTTGCCGCGATATCCGCATTTGACGGCAGTTTCCACAGATCTGAAAGCGCACTATCCCCGCCTATTGGTTCGCTGTCTTCTTCGCCGGGGACACCTTTGAACGCAAAAAAGCGATACCCTTGATATGTCGAAGCAAGCTGTTCGACCCAGCTCGCCAGGTTTTCGTTATTTTCTGGGGCGGATCCTGCAATCGCTTTTGTCAGCGCTGTTATTTCCTTTGCTGCATTCTTTTCGAAACTCGCTTGAATTGTCGAAAAAATCCAATACTCGCCCGCTGCAAAAATGGCGCATGCTATGGCGAATGCAATCAATTTTTTCTTTGTAAACACGCGCAATCCCCTTCTTGTATCAAAAACCGGACCGCTGCAGCAATTTTACCACAGGGCCCGGCTTTTCGCTCTCTATCGATAGCCTTTCGATGATAGAGAAATCAGCGCTTCGATCCGATCTCTTTTACCCAGCGCTCGAGGAGACGCTCTTTATTCGCTGCATCCCAGAGAATATCCTGGTTGACAGTCTTGATTTCGCTGATGCTGAAGGCATTCGGATTCTTCTTTGCAAGCTTCGACAGCGGGATTACATACCACTTCGCGATGATTTCCTGGGCCTTTGGAGAGAGAACCCAATCGTAGAGCTTTTTTGCATTGACGGGGTCAGGGCCGCCTTTTACGAGCGACATAGAAGCAATTTCAAAGCCTGTGCCCTCCGAGGGGAAGGTAATGGTGATATCGGCGCCCTCGACTTTGAGTTTGACATTATCGTGGGCATAGCCGATTGCAACTGGAATTTCACCGATTGCGACGCTCTTGCCGGGCGCAGAACCGGATTTTGTGTACTGATCGATATTTTTATCGAGTTTGCCGAGGTAATCGAACACTTTGTTTTCATCGCCGCCAAAGACATAGCGCAGCGTCGTGAGCGTATTATAGGCCGTACCCGAGGTAGTTGGATTCGGCATACGAATTTTGCCCTTGTATTCAGGCTTGAGAAGATCGGCCCAGGATGTGGGCGGCACAAGCCCCTGCTCTTTTGCTACCTTGTTGTTGGTTACAAAGCACAGCGGCCCAATATACAGCCCAACCCAGTAGTTTTCCGGATCGCGGAACTGCAAGGGAGTGTTTTCGAGCATTTTCGATTTATACGGGGCGGTGAGTCCTTTCAGCTTGGCGCTGATATGGTTGAGGCCGACACCCCCGACCCAGATCGAAGCCTGAGGATTCGATTTCTCCGCCTCGAGCCTGCTTTCCACCTCGCCACCGGAGAGTCTCTGCCAGTTCACGACAATGCCGGTCTCTTTCTGGAATTCATCGAACAGCTCTTTTGCGAGCGGCTCTTCGAGTGTGGTATACGCACCGACCTTCTGCTGGCCAAACACCATGGTGACGCCGAGCAGGAGCACGAATGCTACGATAATAACGCGCTTCATGGGAACCTCCTGATTGAACTTTTACGTATATAGTGTATTCCCTTCCGGCTCTTTTCGCAAGCGAAAAAAGCAAAAACCGGCCTAGCCACGCAACTACTGTATTATTTTGCTACAGAGCTATGGTTCGTTTTAATACATGTGTAGCATTGAGAAATATATCATTTGAACGCTCGCAGAGCTCTTTGTAGCAATCGCAGACAGAATCCAAGGAGGCCTCAAAAGCCTGCGCCGAGCCCCGCCTCGAAATGAATGATATTATTCTTTATTTATTAAATACTTACAAATTTCATTGAAATTATTTATATTTTGGCACGAATTTTGCTTAATATACTATCGAGCGCCAAAAAGGGCTCCGGACAGGTGCAATGGTCCTGTGAGGATCCAAACCTGCCGAACTTCACCAATAGTGGAGGTTCCATATGAACAGCCTGGTTCTCTATGATAACAATCCGTTTGACTTGATTGAAAAATTCTTCGATGACGATTGGCTTGCCCCACGATTCCGCACTCCTGCAATCGATGTCTACGAAGAGGGCGACAAGTACATGCTCGAAGCAGAGCTTCCCGGCCTTTCCGACAAGGATATCAAGCTCGAAGTGCGCAATGGCCAGCTTACGCTTTCCACCGCCAAGAGCGAAAAAACCGAGGAGAAATCCAAAAAGGGCCGCTGGATCCGCAAGGAACGCAGAGAATTCCGCTTCTCGCGCAGCTTCTCCCTTCCTGAAGATGTCGATGCCGGCGCTATCGAAGCGCACTTCAAAAATGGTGTCCTGCAGGTAATTATGCCCAAAAAACCTGAAGCCGCGCCCAAGGCCATCGAAGTAAAGATTGACTGACGCAGGCGCGAGCACTGACCTTTGCTCACAGCACAGGCTGTTCGGGCATTTGTCCTGGACAGCCTGTTTTTATTTTTGTAACTTAGATTACAAACGGATTTTCATTATTCCAGTATTTTCTAAAAGACCGGATTTCTCCGGCACAGGAGTATTCTATGGCAGATAAGACTTCTCGCCTTGCAGGAAATGCCGCAGGCAAATGGTACGTCGATTCTTCATGCATCGGCTGTGGACTTTGTTCGTCCACCGCACCCGATATTTTTGTGCTCGGCGATGATGGACAGGCGCGCGTCATTCGTCAGCCCCAGACCGCCAGCGAAATTGAACTCGCCACGCAGGCGCTCAACGATTGCCCCGTCCAATCTATCGGCAACGACGGAGATTAATCAGGCTCTCATCGCCTCGGGGTTGAGTGCCGCAAGCTCTGGCTGGACAAACAAACCATCTTTTCTCACCAGCACGCCGTCGATCCAGACTTCTCCGCCGCCCGAGGCTGCATCCTGCATGAGGACGATGTCCCAGTGCAGTGCCGAGCGATTGCCATTAAAGCAGTCGTCGTACGAGTTGCCAGGAGTGATATGCAGCGAACCGGCGATTTTTTCGTCGAAAAGCGTTTCCAGCATTGGCTTGGTAATATATGGGTTCAGTCCAAACGAAAACTCTCCAAGGTATCGCGCGCCCTCGTCGATATCGAGAATTGTGTTGATGCGTTCGCTGTCATTTGCTCTGGCGCTCACAATCTTGCCATTTTTGAATTCGAATACGATATTTTCGAATTTGAAGCCGTCTTTCTCGCTTGGCGTATTGTAGCTCAGGATGCCGTTCACGGAATCGCGGATGGGTGCAGTATAGACTTCGCCATCGGGAATATTCATTGTCCCGTCGCACTTGATAGCCGGCATGCCTTTAATCGAAAACTCAAGGTCTGTACCAGGGCCTTTTACGCGCACGCGGTCGCTCCGCTCAAGCAGCGAAACAAGCGGATCCATTGCCTTTGACATCTTTGCATAGTCCATCGTGCACACATCGAAATAGAATTGTTCGAATGCATCTTCGCTCATGCCAGCATTCTGGGCCATTGCGGCGCTCGGGTAGCGCAGAACCACCCACCGCGTATTGCTGATGCGCCGCTCGATGTGGACTTTTTTCCATATGTGGCGGTTGTAGAGCTCGATTTTGTCCTGAGGTAAATCCTGCCAGGCAAATGAATTCTGCATGCTCGTAAAACCGATGTACACGTCCATCTTGTCCATGCGCGCACGTTCGAATTCAGCCTGCAGAATAAACTGCTCCTCTGGAGCATTCATAAAGAGCGTACGCTCGAGCCGTTTATCCCTATAGGAAACAAACGCGAGCCCGCCTGCCGCGTGCACTTCTTCGATGAGGAGCCTGACGAAATCCGGTTCCGGATTCACGTTTTCGATCAGCACCTTGTCGCCAGGCTGCACCTTTGTCGAATAATTGACGAGAAGATGCGCCAATTTCTTGAGTCTCTGGTCTGGCATGAATAATCCTTTCCGGCAATAATTGCCGATGCTATAATGAATTCAAGCGCAGCTCTATTTCGAATGCGCGCTCACAAAATCCGCGCGAAATACCTGGCTGCATTGAACCCCGGCACTGCTTCATTGCGAATGCGCGCTCACAAAATCCGTGCGAACTGGCTTGTCTTTTTCGGATGCTTTCCTCCAAGCGTCCTGGACAATAGAATAGCTTTTCTTCAGCCGCTCGCGGTAGGGGGGCGTCTCTTCCCAGCCATTCCAGATGTATGGCGACGCAACATTTGCATTCAGCCTGCCTGTGACTGCTCCCGAATGTGTATCCAGCACAAGCCCATCGAAGACAAATCCATCCGTGATGGACGCTTTCAGCATATCGATGCCCGGGTCACCCAGATTCGTCCGTGTATCATTCAGTACTCGCAGCGATGATGGATCCGTGACATTGAGCCTGCCCCACGGAATGCGCACGTTGACTGTATTGCCTTCAAAATTCCACAGATTGCCGGATTCATCGAAGGGCCCCTGCCTCATAAGCGACATATTAAATCGCTTTTCCGGAATCTCCCTGCCGTCCTTGGTCACGACTTTGCCATTGACCAGCATATTCATGGTTTCGAATATGCCATCCTGTCGAAGACTCGTCGCATACCGCGCCGACGCGATGTTGTAGGACGGATTGACCAAAATTCGAGCCTCATTGTTACGGATATCGAGCAGAAATTCCATACCCGATGCCGTGCGTCCCAAGCCCTTTGGCCAGCTCATTTGGCCCAGCGCGCGATCATAGGTGTCGATACCCACCAGTATTTCGCAATCCTGTGGTTTTCTGCCATCCGCTAAATGTATCGTAAGATAGAGATACGAAGCGTCATGTGCAACTTCGATGCTGGAAAGGGCATTACTGCCGGAAATGGTCTGCTCAGGCTTTTGCGGAGGAATGCTTTCGTTTGCCATGAGCCCGTAATTCTGTTCCGGATCGACGACATCGTGCCAGAAAATTCTCCTGTCGAACGGAATTTTGAACGGCTCGGTTATCCATGTCTTTTTCGCCCACTCATCCATGAATTCAAAAATAATCGCGCCGGCATAGCCTTCTTTCTGGATAGCCGCCTGCATCCGCAAAATATCTCTGCCCGCGGTGGCCTCATCGATGCCGCCATGGTTGAGCCCATCAGGCGAAAGGTGTGCGACCCCTGCCCCGTTTGCAATGCCGAATTCCGCCACGATTGCCGGATATCGCACGTGTGTCTTTATGAATTCCTGCAGATACCCGCCATAGCGCAATACCCCGAATTCATCCTTATAGCGATCGTATGCGGGCTCGTTGACGATGAAGTCCGGATAATTCGGATAGATATGGTAGGCACCGAACAACCCTGCAGTCATCTTGTCAGTAATGTCCAGGTGCTCAACCGCAATGCTGGCGCGATCATTCCAGCGGTTTTTCTTGCCGGTTTTTGGATCCCACTCGGTGTCATGCTCGATCGGATCGAGCGTAGGCCAGCTTACAATGCCGACCGGATGCAGCTGGCCATAGCGTTCTGCTTCGGTCGTCGCAACAGCGTCGAGCGACTCGGCAAGCCAGACTTCCGTGGGCGAAGCCTTCGCTCCTGCCGAAACATAGGTACCTTTGTAGGTCGCCCCTTTATGGTTCGCGTCGGTTTGAAGGACTTCAGCGCTTTCAAGTTCCCTGCCGACCAGCCAGCCAATCAACCATGGGGAAACATCGGTGGTGTAAATTCCCCAGGCCCGACCCTTCCGCTCCGGGACATTCGCGCGGCCATAGATCGCATCGATGCCATAATCGATTTCTTTCAGGAATGCTTCCTGGTAGGCAGGCTGAAGGTAGTCGTCCCCAGGCGGGTGTTCCTCGGGCCAGATTTCCTGCAAAAGTAAAAGCGGAGCATCGGGATGTGTTTCATTATAAATCCTGAATGCCCGATAGAATTCTGGCGGCATGAGCGTATACACGCGCATCGTATTTGCACCAAGATTGCCAACATAATTGAACCATCGAATATATGTATCTGTATCATAAGGAAATTCTGTAAAATATTTTCCTGGTTCCGCCAGCCCCATATTCACACCGCGCAGGAAAAGCGTCTCCCATTCATGATTCTTTGTCTTGAGCTGGATGCCATCTTTTACAGCCCTCACATCTACACGAGGCGCAGTCGAGCCAGCAAGCGCTGCTTCCGACCGGACTTCCGCGCGATGCTTTTCCACGCCAGCGAGAATATAGTGCATGAGCGGCGCATACACGTTCCAGAAGAAGTAGCTGTTGTTGTCCACGGTATCGTCAGCGAGTATGCGCTTTATGTCGCGGATTCCTTCCATGCGGTAAGGGGTGCCGGAAAATTGCAAATCGGCAAAATCACCAGCAAAATACCAACTTGTATACTGACTGTTCTCAAACTTGAGTATGGCTGGGAATTCCTGGGGCAGGCCGAGCGCTTCAAGCTTTTTCTTGCCTGCCGCCGTCAAATCAAGGTCATAGTGCGCAACTTGCTCCACGAGCGGATCGGCAGAAACCCATTCAAACCAGTAGCGATAGGAAATCGGCTTTTTGATACCGAGCTTCTGGCCCAAAGGCCCATCAAACTGCACCTTCATGCCTTTTGGCCCCAAATCTTCAGCCTCGGTGAGCACTTCCACATTTCCATTTTCATCGAGCAGGACAATGCCCCGCCCGGCGTACTTCCACTTCTCTTTTTTGGCTGTTTCCCAGTTCGCGACTACCCAATCGGGCACACCACCACCCTGTGCAAGGCTTTCATAGTAGTTTCCAATCCAGCCACGCCAGGAAAGCCCGATAAGGCGCTCGAACAATGCGCGGTCCCGGGAATTCGTCGGCGATGCAGCGGTATTGAATTCTGCGACGAGTGTATTCCCGCCCCCAAGTGAAGCCTGAATGACACGGTAATCTTCGTTATTGAGGCCGCCATAGATCAGAGACGGCAGCGTTGCAGCCATCTTGCTCTGCATATAATCATCGCGGTACACACCATAGGTATCCGCAATATAAATCAAATCGGGCTTCTTGCCTGTCTGTGGAAGCTGCAGTGAACGCCATTCGTTTTTGCCGGTCGGATAGAACCCATAGTAATCGGAGCGCTTGTCGTACAGTACATGAGAACCCGGTTTTGCGATTTTTTCATTGTTCAAAAGCCAAAAAAGACCTGCATGCTCACGAAAATCAGCGTATGGGACGGTTTTATCGACAACCCAGATATCGAGCTGACGATATGGCTTTGCAATCCAGAGCACAAACGGCATCGCGATAAGGGCTGTAAATAGAACAAAAATCAGAATACCCAGGCTCCATAGAAGGCTCGTTTTGAAATATTCTTTTGTCTTTACTTTCATGCAGCCTTGCCTCCGGCTTGTCCGCTCCCTGTAAATCCCTTGCGGGCAAACTTGTCCCACCCTTGCGGTTTGCGCATCGCATTCAGAAACCCCAGCACCCGCCAGAACGAAAACATCTGCCGCAGCCCGAAATTCTCCAGAATTGCGGTCCTGAGCAATCGCAGCGTATCCCGATAGCTGAAATAGACATTGAGGTGTTCCGCAATCCGTACCGATGAAATCGAAATAAATATACCCATCAGTATTGAAGCGAAGAACAAGAGCAATGCCAGCCGCACGCTCAGCATGCCGAATATGGCCGCAATTGCGACCATGAGGTACCCCTGTATCTCGAAAAGAGGGCCAATCATTTCGAAAATCAGATAATATGGCATGGCGACCAGGCCCATCACGCCATACGAAGGGTTGAAAATCAGTTTCCGGTGAAAATTCATGATATCGATAAGGCCGCGCTGCCACCTGTTCCGCTGTTTTTTCAAACTCGACATTTCTTCTGGCACTTCGGTCCAGCAGTTTGCATTGAATGCATAACTGATGCGGTACTTGAGCTTTTTCTCGCGCATGAGCCGGCTGATTCTCACCACAAGTTCCATATCCTCACCGACGGTATCTTTCTGATACTGGCCACTGCTGGTAAGGTAACCGCCCGCCGCAACGACGCGTTCCTTCCGGAACAGCCCGAATGCGCCGGAAATAATAAGCAACGCGTTCAGATAATCCCAACCAAGGCGCCCGCACATGAACGCGCGCAAATACTCCACCATCTGCAGGCGGGCAAGCCAATTCTTTGGCACACCGATTTTTTCGATTTTTCCCTTGTCCACTTTGCAGCCGTTGATAGGGAAAACGTTGCCGCCAAGCGCAGGCGTTTCTACCCCATAATCTAAGGTCAGCGAAGCAATTTTCAAAAGTGCATCCGACTCAAGCAGAGAATCAGCATCGATGCCGCAGAAATATTCCTTGGAGGCCACATTGATGCCTGCGTTCAAGGTATCAGCCTTGCCGCCGTTTTCCTTGTCTACCACGATAAGGCGCGGAATCGCCGGATTGGTGTAAATGCCCCGGATGGGGTAATGCTTCAGGCGCTCCTGATAGCTGAAGTCGGTTTTTTTCAGATCGAAATGCTCGATCAGCGTCCGCAATGTATTGTCTTTGGAGCCGTCATTGACCACTACAAGCTCATAGTCGGGATACTTGAGATTCAAAAGGGAATTCGCGCTCTCGATTATAGTCATTTCCTCGTTGTAGGCGGGGGCGATTATCGATACCGATGGGAGCATCCGCGGCTTGAACAGCATGGTCATGCTCTTGAGTTCCCACAGACGCGAAGCCCGCCGTATATTGAGTTTTGAAAGGAAAAGCAAGCCTAGATAAATCGCGTTTACTGCCATTGCATAATACGCAAAATTGATATTGAAATTGAGAACAAAATACTTGAGGTGCTGGACAAAAGGCATCGCTCCGAGCCTGTCATAGTATTTGATGATGTACAGGAGGGGGAAAAATGCTATAGCAAAACCCAGCATGACATAGAGTCGCCTGACCATTTTCCTGTCGAGCTTCTCCTCGCGCTTTTTTGCGGGAGGAGAAATCCGGCTAATACCCAATTCCTGGAGCAGATGATCGGGCAGAAAAAGGCCGCATTCCCTTGCAAGCACTTCACTGTCGGACAATCGGACGCGGAGAATTTCGACAAGCTTCGCTTCAAGTTCCTTATTCCTGTTGCGCTTCAAAAATTCAATAAGCTCGGAAACTCTTCCCATGGTAATGAGTTCGTTCACAACACCTGCAGCAAAATCGTGCTCATAGCCAAGCAATTTTGTCAGCACATATTCGATTCTGCTAGACAGCACTTCGGCAAGCCGATTGTGCAATACTCCGTCCGAATTGCGGAATGCCTCGATCATCTGAGGCATATATTGCGGATGGCTGTTCAATAGCAAACGCAAACCTGCTCGCGCTGCCTGGGCTGTTTCATCGCGCTCGAGATAGAACAGCAGTGTACGGACATTCCGTTCGTGCGGGGAATGGCCAAGAGACCGGACGGCAATAGACTGGATGTCCTTGTCGACATGCTCGAGATAGTATTCGCAATCGAGCTCATCAGGATAGAACCGTTCGAGCGTTTCAGCTGCGCGGACCATGAGACGGTGATAGCTGACAGCAGGCGAAAGGCTCGTAACAAGGGTACGATATCTCCAACAGCGGAAATTATTCGCTACCTTTCCTCTGTACGGGCAGAGCCGATGCTCCTTGTCGGCTTCAACCCGCCCATGGACGCAGTAGTAGCAGCATTTTGAGGGCAAATTTGCCGTTAGCTTTTCAATTTTGCCGATTTCGCCGAGCCCCCGATGCAGAATGTCAACAAGGTACTCTTTGAGTTCCACACAGGGGATTACGCCTGCAAGATCTACCAGCAATTCGCGGATTTCTATGTCAGTGCTCCAGTAATACCCTCGCATGAAATCTCTCAGCGCATCCCCATAGGAAGCAATGAGCATATTTACCTTGTTTCTGTACCAATAGTGAGCGCCCTTAAGGCTCTGAATCAGCGCATGGAGCGATCGGGCATCCTTGATATCGGAAAGTGCATTGGCAAGATAGAGCCTGGTAGGAAAATGCTTCTCTCTCAGCAGTGCCTTTTCAATGGCCTTTCGGGCATTATCCGTTCCGATACTCGCGAGAAGCCGTGCAGCATTCATTCTTATGAATCGATTATGGCTCGCAAGGCGCCGCATCTGAGTGCGTTCGAAATAGCTCACAGTATCTGCATTGAAAAGACGCTGTTTCTGGTGAGCAGAAATATTCACATTCTGAGTGAGATAAAGAATATGTTCGAGCAGCATGCGCATCATGTGCCTGCTTTGTTCGTATACTGGCGCAAAAATCTGTGGCAGTTGACGAAGCTGTGATTTGAGCGTTTCTTGCTTGATAGCCAATCTTGCTTTATTCAGCAGCGTGCGCAGCACCACAAATACAGTAAGCCACAAAAAAAGAACTGCTGCCCCAAGAAGATATTCGGAAGGGATGGTCATGCACTTCTCCCTGCTTCTGTCAGATTCAGCACAATTCCGAGCAGTTCTTCCAGTATAATCGGCTTTTGCAGATAGTAAACGATTCCCAGCCGGTACGCACGCCGTATGGTCGATTCAGTCTTGAGATGAGAGATGAGGACGACAGGGATGTCTTTTGTCGCTGATTTCGAGAGCATCGACTCCTTTAGAAGATAGGCATCGATCTTGGGAACCATGAGCTCGGTAATGACAATATCGACCATTTCTTTGCCCAAAATGCTGAGTGCTTCCTGACCGTCTGAAGCGGAAAGTACCGAAAACCCTTCATTCGTGAGGAAGGTTCGCAGTACATCGACATTTACCGCGTCATCGTCGACAATCAGGATGCGGGCTTTGAATTCGGATTCATTCTCTTCAGCAGACCCGAAATACACTGTATTGCCGCCGCGGCGCCTTGCAAGCCTGAGGCGACGAATGCCCAAATCCGTAAGGTCAGCCCCGAGCCGTTCGAGGTCTGGCTGAAGGTCTGCTGCCTCGGAAAGCGTCGCGACACCTGCCGAGACTGTCACTGGTTCTACAAATGCCTTCGAATTTTCGACTTGATACCGTATTTTATCGAAAAGCGCCACTGCATCATCAAACATCACGGCAGGCATCCAAACTGCCATTGTTGCACCATGCAAGCGAAACGCCATCGATGTCTGCGGAAGATTTTCAGTAATTATAGCAGCGACACCATGCAGAAGTGCTTCCACTTCCTGGGAGCCGTACTTGTATTCGATTTGGGCGATATTCTCATCGATTCCGAAAACACCGAGGACATTGTCCTGCGGCCCCATGTCGGAAATCCGGACTGCTACTTCTTCTTCGATGAACGATTTATAGAAAAATTCCGAATAGAGTCCTGTCACAGGATCGCGAAGCGCTCTATCTCTCGAAACAGCAATACTATGATTCAACTCCTCATTTACTTTGCGCAATTTCTCGAGCTCGGCCTTCAGACGCGCTACCTCTTCCTGAGAGCCGTTTTCCTTCATAATCTGCTGTTCTAGAGCCTGGGTTTCTTTTGATCGTGCAAGCTCGCCACACTCAAGATCGGCGAGCTCGGTCAAGATACCTTGGATGCCTTTGCTCCACATCGGCCCATATGCCGGCAAAATCCGTGCAATATCCCACGAAGTCAGAGAACGTACGACCGGCGCAAGAAAATCTTTCGATGGCATGGTAGCACGATGGAAATTCTTCAATTGCTCGAGAGAATCAACTCCTTCTCCATACAGTGAAAACGCTGATGAATACGAAGAAAAAAGCGCTCCAGAAAGGAGTGTTCTTGCTGCCCGATCGTAGGTAGCAAATGCTCCCGGTTGGTAGAGGTAGGGAGTCTGCAGGAATTGAAGGGTCCGACCCGAGGCGAGACGCAGCATCCAGGAATGCTCATCTATTATATATGGCTCTGAAGATAAGCCATAAAAACGCAAACTGTTCCATGTGCGCCAATGCGTCACCACATCGAACCGCATACCCTCTTTCTCGAGCAGGGACAACGCCGACGATGAACCGGGATCCTGTTCGTGCACAATCACCGTGTGTATGCGATCTTTCGGCACAACCGATTCGATATTTCGCACCAGTTCCTCCAGATCAATCGCAGCTCCCGGCCCGAACAGCAGCGCTTCATCGCCATCAATCAATAAATAAATATTCGGTTGGAGAGACCCAACCAATTGTGACGAACCAATCCGGAAATAGCCGTCGCCGAGGTCAATAGGCCCATGCAAGTTTTCCATGCGTTACCCTGTTTATATTTTCGGTTGATTCTCAAATGATATCAATCACAATCCACGCGCGCGCATACAATATCGGCATTTTAAAAAATCATTTGACGGCACTGCAAAAGAGGATTTACAATGAGGCATCCATTTTTTCTAGGAGGACTGCATGACAACGCTCATTGCCTTGGTTGCCCTTGCGATTTACTTCGGATTCTATTTCCTCTATGGAAGAACAATCCGCGACAAGGTGCTCAAGAGCCAGGAGGCGCCCGAGGCGCCATCCAAGAGGCTGTCGGACGGTGTCGACTATGTGCCGACATCGAAGTATGTTCTTTTCGGCCACCACTTTGCGTCGATTGCTGGCGCAGGTCCTATCACAGGCCCGGCAATGGCAGTGGCTTGGGGCTGGCTGCCAGGGCTGTTGTGGATCTGGCTTGGCAATATTTTTATCGGGTCGATCCACGACTATCTGTCGCTGACCGCATCAGTACGCTATGATGGCCGCTCGATGCAGTTTGTCGCGCAGGACCTGATCGGGAAGAAGGCTGGCAAGGCATTCAGCTGGTTCATCCTTTTCCTCTGCATTCTGGTCGTTGCGGCGTTCGGCGATATTGTCGCAGGGCAGTTTGCAGCTGATGGCCGCGTGTTCTCGGCATTCTTCTTCTTCTGCGTCGCGGCAATCATCACCGGCTACTTCATGTACCACACAAAGCTCGGGATTGGCTGGGGATCGATCATCGGTATCGTACTGATTATCCTTGCGTTCTGGCTTGGTGAAGTCCTTCCGATTAAGGCGAGCAAGGATACGTGGTTCATCGTGATTTTTGTCTACATCGTCATTGCATCAGCGCTGCCGGTCAACTTCCTCTTGCAGCCTCGAGACTATTTGAACTCGTTCCTGCTGTATTTTGGCCTTCTGGTCGGTGGCCTGGCAGCAATCATTGCTGTAAAAGGCTTCGATTCGCTTCCTGCCACCACAAGCTTTAGTGCAGTAGTCATCGGCGGAAAGCCAACGCCCTTCTGGCCTGCAGTCCCGCTGGTCATTGCATGCGGCGCACTCTCCGGCTTCCACGCGCTTGTTGCATCGGGCACAAGCTCCAAGCAGCTGCGCGATGAAAAAGATGCACTCTTCGTCGGATACGGCGCAATGCTCACCGAAGGCTTCCTGTCGACCATCGTTGTGATCTCGATTGCTGCATTCGGCATTGCAGCAATGGGCGAAGGCAATGTTCTCAAGACCGCCGCGCTGAGCCGCTTTGTCCTGTCATACGGCACCATGGTAAGCACCGCGCTGCCCTTCCTTACCCCAAGCTTCATGAAGCTCTTTGCGGCTGTCTGGGTGTCGAGCTTCGCACTCACCACGCTTGATACAACAAACCGCCTCGGCCGCTATCTGGTACAGGAAATGGTCTTGCCGATAAAAGAGAAGAGCCCCGGCGTCTACAATACATTCAACAACAAATGGGTCGCTTCTATCATCATCGCATTCTTCGGCGTCGGGCTTGCGTGGACAGGCAACTACACCGTACTCTGGCCGGCATTCTCCGGTGCGAACCAACTTATCGCCTCCATAGTCATGCTGACGGTCGCGGTATGGGTCAAGAAGAAACTCAATCCGGCATATACCCTCGTCGTACTTATCCCAGCGATTTTCTTGTGGGTCACCGTTACTGCCGGTATTATCTGGTATGAAATAGTGATCGTTCCATCGTTCTTTGCAACAGTGGCCAATGCCGCCGCTCAGGCAAAGAATTACACCACGGGCGTGGTTGTCGGCGCGATCAACATTTTCATGCTGGTGCTGAATTTCATCATGATTGTGGCATTCTTCAGGAACTGGAACACCAAGCAGGCCAGCTGACAATGTTCAATGCTGCTATCATAGGGCAGTAAAAATGACAGGTTCGGGCTGCTCAGTATGCTGGGCGGCCCTTTTTATTGCCAGCTGTCTACGCGGCGCTTTCTAATATACAAAATTCATGATAAAATAGAAACATGTCTGAAAAGATGAAACTTTTGCATCTCGTTCGCAGAGGAGCAAAAGCCTTTATCCAGGTGCAGCGTGAGAAAGCCACCGGCATGCTCGATTTCGAGCTCAAAGAGCTTGAGAACATTTTCGCACTGTTGCTGCTTGGAGGTTTTGCCGGCATTCCTTCGCCGCCTGCGCCAATCGCAATCGAATTATTGCCCTATCTCGAGCGGGAAATTGTTGTTCTGCTCGCCAGAAGCGACCTTTCGACCGATGCTATCGGCGCCCTCATGGGCATGCTTGAAATCGACTAGGAGCCATCATGAGCCCACATATCTCCCATAAGACAGCATTTTTTCTTGGCAAAGGCGGCGTTGGCAAGACAACCCTCTCAGCCTCCTTTGCGCTTGCGCTCGCACGCGCTGGCTACAAAGTGCTTGCCGCATCGCTCGACCCTGCCCATAACCTCGGCGATGCCCTTGGACTCAAGCTGAAAAGCGAGCCTCAGCATGTTGAACCCAACCTCGATGCACTGGAGATAGACCTCGACGCCTGGGTGAATACCTATCTCGAAGAAAGCCGCTCCCAGCTCAAGTCGACTTATTCTTACAATGTTACCCTCAACCTCGATTCCTTCTTCAAAATTCTGAAATATTCGCCCGGCACCGAAGAATACGCGATGCTCTGGGCTATCGAGGATATCCATTGCAACCTGGCGCCCCTGTACGATGTGGTGGTTCTGGATACACCTCCAACCGCTCTCTCCTTGCGCTTCCTTTCGCTTCCCACAATTTCGGGTCTCTGGGTCAAGGAGCTTGCGAAGTTGCGTGAGACCATTCTTTCCAAGCGAAACACTATAGTCCGGCTCAACCCGGACTCGCCCGTCAAAGAAAGCTGCCTCGACAAAGATGATGACAAAGTATACGGAAAATTGAGTTCAATCCGGCAACGGCTTGGCACCCTCGAGCACCTTTTCCAAAAAGAGAGCTTTCTCAATGTCATCGTCAATCCGGACGATCTTTCGGTGTCCGAAGCTCTGCGCATAAAAGACGAACTCGATCGCCTCGAAATACCAATATCGACCATTTGCCTGAACAAACGGGGTATGGTAAACGGGCAATGGCACATTCATCAGTCTCTTGCATCGATCCCTCTATTCAGTTTCGATTTTGAATCGAACGGCATCCGGACAAGGGACCAGCTAACGGAGCTCGGCATTCAGCCCCTCATCGATATATTTTTCAAGAAAGGGAGCCTATCAGCATGAATCCATTCCTGTTTACCGGCATTCTGATACTCGGCGTCGGAGCTACCGTCAATTACTTCCTCGGTGTCAAGAAAAATCGCTGGCTTGGAAAACGCTTATCCGTACAGTCCGAGGAAGTCCTTGCACCCACAGAAACCAATTATGTGAACATCGGCGGAGCTATTGGCTACAATTTCCGCTACCAGCTGAAAGGCCTGTGGAACGAGGCAAAGGGCACCTTTACATTTGTTCCGCGGCACTCGCTGTTGTATATGCCAGTATCATTCCTGATTCGCGGCGGCGATCATTATTACCTCAATATCTATACCGACAAACGTCTGCCAGGCGAAGGGCATATCATCCTTGCTTCGCACTTGCGCAAGGCGAAAATCGACGGTCTCGAGGCTATGTCGCGCAAGGACATTGAGATGGGCGGACGGAAATTTGTCCTCCTGTGGAGAGAGAACCGTATTCTCGACAAGCTTGAGAAAACCGCGCTTGGTTTTCCGGAGCCACAAACCCTCGTGCACTTCTGCTGTTTTGCCGACAACAAGACGCTTTTTTTGCATCTTTCGCCCAAAAATGGTGTTATTCAAAACAACCTGAGCTATTTCTTAAAGAATGCACAGATGTTCCTTGAAAAATAGCTCCATTTATTCCAGACTATAGATAGCGCGGATAGTGGATACTGCGTTCCTCAGCGCCGCGATGGAGGCTTTCATGGACCCTGAAATGCGCAAGAAAATCGATGAGGCATTTGCGAAGGTGCACGAGCCGCAATCCGATGTACCGATCGTCGACCTTGGGCTCGTTCAAAAAGTGACTTACAGCCAAAAGGAAAAGACCCTGCTTATTCAGCTCGCGATTGGCTATCCGCCAGGTGAGTGTCCTGCCTGCCTAGCGATCAATGGCGTCGTCAAGGAAGGCATCGTGCGGCGCGCAAAAG